>Ga0214923_10003772_pt1 | contig 18765 bp, 33 predicted proteins | sample LL1510_MetaG_FD_177993 | JGI IMG/M metagenome (GOLD analysis project Ga0214923, IMG submission 177993) | Freshwater microbial communities from Lake Lanier, Atlanta, Georgia, United States - LL-1510 | ecosystem: Environmental > Aquatic > Freshwater > Lake | place: USA: Georgia | collected...
ATCATCTTTTTTCGAACAACCGGCTTCAATGAATCGCCCTTCCATAATTTGGAATTCAACTCATCATGATATTGGAGAGTTAGGTTCTCTTGTAAGTATTGGCAAAAGTGCTTCATCAAAGTATTTATGAAAACTACATACATTAGGAGAAACTATGAAGAATCCAGAAACTATTATTCGTGGTATTATGCAAGAAGCCGCAAAGAACCAATCAGAGAAGATTGCTGCATTGGTTGGAAGGCATATAGGAAAAAAGAATCCGACCGCTGCCCAAGCAGAAAAGCATTTCACCCATGATGAAAAAGCAGCAGAAGAAATAAAAAAGTTGGCTGGTTCTATGGAAGAACAAGTTCAACTAGACGAAAAGAAGTCTGCTGCTTGGCAACGCAAAGAAGGCAAAGACCCAGAAGGCGGATTGAATAAAAAGGGTGTTGAGTCATACCGCAGAGAGAATCCAGGCTCAAAACTACAGACTGCTGTTACAACCAAACCAAGCAAACTAAAGCCAGGATCAAAAGCAGCAAAGCGGCGTAAATCTTTTTGTTCTCGCATGAAGGGTATGAAAGCAAAACTAACTTCAGCAAAGACTGCAAGAGATCCAAATTCTAGAATCAACAAATCTCTTAGAAAATGGAACTGCGAATGACACCAAAAAAACCAAATAATTCTATAAATTTTAGATCAGTTTCGGTTCCAAAACAAGACCAAAAAACTACAAAAAAACCATGTCAATGTGGTAAAAATAAACCTAAATAATAATAACCCCGCTTGAGATCGTATCTCAGGCCCGACCTCCCGCTCTACGCATCGGGAGGTTTCTTTTTGAATAAATACTTTTATGAAACATTTCGTAAAATTTATTGTAGAACAATATGAAAAACAAAGTCAAATTGATGACTTTGTAAAATTTGCTGCTAAATTTTTAAATCTTGAAATACCAAAAGTTATTCTTCTTCCAGAAAGAGAATCGAATATGACAACAGCAAGTTACAACATGAATAATGGTGAAATAAAAGTTTATATTAAAGGTAGAGCAGCATTTGATATTTGCAGAAGTATAGCACATGAAATGGTTCATGCAGCACAACATAAAAAAACAGATGAACTAGATGGTTCTACTGGATCACCACACGAAGACGAAGCAAATGCAATTGCGGGTAGAATTGTAAGAATGTATGGAAAACAAAATCCAGATTTTTATGAATGATAAAACAAAAAAAATACTAAAAGAAATGAGAGATTTTAAGTCCTCGCCAAGATATATTGCAAATCGATTTCATCATGAAATAATTCATGATGATGTTCATATGCCTATATTTAAACATCTAATAACTCTTGGTTTTTTTACAAATAAACCAATTCATAAAAATGGCATATCTGAGTATTCTATACAAGGTGGATATAGGGGAAATGAAGTTTTAACTCATCAATTAGGAATTGGAAAATCACTCATACCAATTCCACAGCATCACCCAAAACAAGAACATTCCGTTAAATATTTAGTAGATCGGGCTTTTAGTAAAAAACCATCAAAATATCTTTTGTATTTAAAAACACTACACGACGGATTGAGTTCTTCAATTGAAAAACATAGAGAAAGATGGAGGCAGTCTCATAAAATGGCTGTAGATTCTTTGAGATCAATGAAACAAAACACAATGAATTCATTGAGCAAATCTATTCCTTTAGGAAATAGTATAGAACAACATCAATTGCAGGCCCACCATCACCAAGAATTAGCGGCAGAACATGAAAAGAATATAAAAGAATTAGAGCACCACAGAAGAACAATAGTGCATCATGCAAATGCATTAGGTCATATGTTTGGAATAGATGCATCAGAAAAATCTATTGGTGATTTAAACTCTTCAAAAATAGTTGGAGGGATATGGGATGAGGTGTTATAATGCTTGCTATTATCGTTGATTCATATAATAAAGAAACAAAAAGAATAATAGATCCATCAATTAATTGGGTTATAAAACAATTAGATACTTATACTTGCCAAGTTCTTTTTAGAAAAAAATTGAATGGACAATTTCGTTCGTTAAAATGTACCAGAAATATTAAAAAACTTCCAAGAGAGTACAAAAACTTTTTAATTTCACAAGTTATATCAAATCCACATGGATATAAAGATTTGATTCCAGTTTGGGACGTTATGAGTAGAGATTGGAAAAGTTTTTATTATGATTCAATCCAAACAATAAAAGTTTTATCAGGAGAATAATATGATGAATAATTTTGAATATGTGCAGTCCCCAACCGCAAAATTAATTGATGCGGGAGATGGAACAAGTCTTTTAGTTTTAGAAGATTGGAATATTGAAGACAATATGGCTGGTTATACTTCAGATGAAGTAAAATCTTTAATACAAATGTTACAAGAATCTCTAGACATTATGAATAGATATAATAGAGTCAATGAAAAATTGCCTCTGTTTGAAAATGTCTCGGGGGATTCTTATGTTCAACAAGAAACACCAAGCGCACTCTGATGAATGGGTAGAATCTTTAATAGACGCCAGTAGCGATGCCGTTAAAGCATACGAAGAATATCTTATGGATAAAATTACATATAATTCTCTTGCAAAAATAATGAAGAGAGTTCATAATGTATTAAATCTTCTTCCTCCGTCTGATTATCCGAAAGCAAAAAAAATAGAAAATAAAAACTATAAAGATTATTTTGAGTGATTACTTATGAAAATTGAAAATGATATAAAATTGGATTTTAATGATGTTTTAATTCGCCCAAAACGTAGCACATTAATTAGCAGAAAACAAGTAGAATTAACAAGGACATTTAAATTTTTAAGTGGTTTAACTTGGGATGGTGTTCCAATTATTGCTTCAAATATGGAAGGAGTTGGAACATTTAGTATGGCGACAAGTTTAGAACCATATAACATGTTATGTGCTATTAACAAATTTTATTCAGTCGAAGAATGGATTTCTTTTTATGAAAATTCATTAGCAAATGGATTTTTTCATAGTGAAAATTTAATCTATACTCTTGGCATGACTCATGATCCATATCAAGAAATATCAAAAGCAACAGATATTTTAAAAATATGCACAACTATAAAATTTATTTGTATTGACGTTGCCAATGGATATACTGAAAAATTTGTAGATTATGTTAAACGAATTCGTCATTTATTTCCTAATAAAATTATTATTGCAGGAAATGTTGTAACTCCTGAAATGACAGAGGCACTTATTCTTTCTGGTGCTGATATTGTAAAGGTAGGAATCGGTTCTGGTAGCGTTTGCACAACCAGAAAGGTTGCAGGAGTTGGTTATCCACAATTGTCCGCAATCATGGAATGCGCCGACGCGGCACATGGTCTTCGCGCACATGTGTTAGCAGATGGTGGTTGTATTATACCGGGAGATGTGGCAAAAGCATTTGGTGCCGGCGCAGATTTTGTGATGCTAGGTGGGATGCTAGCAGGACATGAAGAATCTGAAATTGATCCTTTAAAAGATGAAAATGGAAATACAAAAATCCCATTTTATGGAATGTCATCAAAAAAATGCATGGACAAACACTTTGGCGGAGTTGCATCATATAGAGCAGCAGAAGGAAAAACTGTATATTTAGATGCAAAAGGTCCTGTAAAAGAAACAGTTCAACAAATTTTAGGTGGAGTTCGATCTGCTTGTACTTATGTTGGTGCAAGACACTTGAAAGATTTACCAAAATGTTGTACATTTATTCGTGTTAATCGTCAACTTAATACCGTTTATGGAGATTCATTATGAACAGCACTGATAAGAAAAACAAACTCAGAGTTAGTCGTCGGAGAAAACTTCGAAAGCGTCGTGATCAATTGTTACTTTTAAACGCAAGCAAAAAAACATTAGATCGTTTGGACAAAGAAGGCTCATTACCAAAAATTGTAAAACAAAAACTAGGTCGATGAATATTTTTGTTTTAGATGAAGATCCCACGCAAGCAGCATGGGATATGTGTAACAAACATGTTGTCAAGATGATTCTTGAATCTTGTCAATTACTATCAACTGCACATCATGTGTTAGATGGTACACAAATTACTCGTATAGGAAAAAATGGGCGTAAATTCAAAACCTACGAAACCTCCCGAAAAGATTTTTTCTTTCCGTCACTTCTTCGGTGTACAATGGTAAATCATCCTTGTACTATTTGGACTCGTTCATCTGCTGCCGCATATCATTGGCTTTGGCTTCATGTAAAAGAAATGCTTAAAGTATATGAGGCTCGCTACAATAAAATTCATGCATATGATTCATTGGTGCAGTATTCTTTAATACATCTTCCAGTAAATATTCCATTGGTGCCACTACCACCATTTGCTCAAGCAATGCCAGATGAGTATAAAAGAGAAAACGCGGTCGAAGCATACCGAGCATACTATATTGGTGCAAAAAGCCGTTTTGCGATATGGCCTGAAAATAAAATTCCAAAGTGGTATCTTGACGGATTGCAGACTGGTGCTACAATAGCAGCATGAATGTCGGGAATGTGGCGGAACTGGCAGACGCAGCAGACTCAAAATCTGCCGCCCATTGCGGGCGTATGGGTTCGATTCCCATCTATCCCATTGTAAATAAGGATTGTCATGTATTAAACATTATGAACCAAAGTATATTAATTATTTTATAAGGAGCCTGCTCTCCTTAAACGCAGTTGATGTACACAGTTCAGAGTAATCTGATGTGCATTGAAAATAAAACTCTCGTCGTAAGGAGAATCGACGCCTCCCCAAAGAGTCATGGTAAACGACTCCCCAGCCATATGGCTGGGTTTTTTTTTGTTAATACATAGAATGTATGAAGAAAAAGCACAAACAATTAATCAAAAAGATATTAAATGAAGAAATTGGTTCTGTTCAGCAACATGGGACTCATCAGTGGACAGTAGAACATCCTAATGATGCATTTGCTAAACTATCGTCAGAACAAAAAAATTATGTGAGACAACTTGCATCCTCTGGTAGATTACATCCAGAATTTGGGCATCCATTGGGGTGGAAGCCCGGAACTGGACCATTATTTGGAAGAGATTTTCATGGTAGATCAGCGGATGATTATAAAAAACTTGCCAAAGTGGTTTATACTAACTTACGGAAAAATTTAGGAAGAAGTCATGAACAAGCGGCAGAAGACACAACGGCACATATTCAACAATTGAAAATATCTGCGGCGGCCGAAGGTCATTATTATCACACTGCACATATGCGAGTTCATAATGAAATTCGTGCAGAGAATGAAAAACTACAAAGAGAAAAACAACGAGTAGAAACTAATACTAGTAATTTGAGAGCAGCAGATCGAATAAAACAACAAACTGAAGAATCTACTAATTTGTTTCATGCGGCAATAGGTGCTGCTGGTAGGGCTCATGATCATTTTAGCAGTACTACTGATGATTCATATAAACTATCTCCCGAAGCAGCAAAACATCTCTCGTCTATTACAAAAATGGCACGACAAACTATGCATGATACTGTTATCGGTGGATTAGGAAAAGTTTCTGGAGAGTTTGTGAATCACGCACAGCAACAATTCAAAACTCGATTTTCTGGTGTTAAACCATCAGATTTTGGATACAGCAGTCCCCATCACATTGTTCCAAGTTTAATTCAACCAGACAGAGTGAGAGAAATGATAAAAAACTATTCAAATAATAAAATGCATCCTCATGATCATTTTGTTGAATGGGACAAAAATGCTGGTGGTTTTGAACAAAAACAAATGCATGAAATATCTTCTCATATTGGTGTTCTTTCAGATGTTCATCCATTTGCAAAACATCTTCATTTGGGACCAAGTCATATAGATCATTCTGGTGGTCAACACACTCATTATTATGAAGATATTATAGGACATGGTATGAAACATTTTAGGAGCGTGTTGGGTTCACTAACACATCATGCCTCTGATTTTAAAAATTATTTTGTTGGACAAATATTTTCTCGTAGAGAACATGGCACGGATTTTGCAAAAGAACATGGTTTTGATCGCAGCGGGATTAATGCTGAACAAAGAAAAAATACAATTGATGCGGTTACATCTGGTAAAAAAAATGCTGCCGTCCATATTATGTCAATACCAAATTTATCTGATGATGACAGAAGAAATTTAATGAAACATTTTGAAGTTCAAATGCGACATCATTATGTCGCAGCAATGGCAAATCCTCGCATGTATGCCGAATATCACGGAGGAAAGGTAAAACAAGAAGCAGAAGCAGAAACAAGACAAAGAGAGCAAGCCAGAGAAAGAGCCAGACAAAGAGCAAGTGCTGGTGGATCTGGTGAAGCACCACCACCAAGAAGAAGTAGATGGCAACACAAAGAACAGCCACATGAAATTTTAGGCATTGCTCGGAATGCTTCTCCCGCTGAAATCAAAAGAGCATTCAGAAAATTATCATTGCAGCACCACCCAGATCGAGGTGGAAGTGTTGAAATGTTTAAAAAAATAAACGATGCTCACGAAGTTATGAGCGGCAAATTAAATGAAATGGTAATGATGCTCGCCGAATGGATCACAAAAAGACATAGGAAATGACTTGACATCTAGGGTACTAACGTTATAATTAACACCGTACAAGTGAACGCCTCTATAGCTCAGATGGTAGAGCATTCGGCTTTTAACCGATAGGTCGTAGGTTCGATCCCTACTGGAGGCATTGGAAATTAAATGCGCGCCCATAGATTAACCGGCTAAATCCCCGCCCTTTCAAGGCGGTGAGTCGGGGTTCGAGTCCCCGTGGGCGTATTATGAAGACATCTGAGATTCATGTTACTTTTGTCGATGATAACGAGAAAGATATTATCTTTTTTGTTCTATGTTTCAAGGACGAAACTCTCACAAAGAAGTTTGCGTTTAGAAGCAGAGAGAAGGCAGAAGAAACCGCAATTTCTTGGAACAATTCTGTTGACACTAATTAAATACTCTGTATAATAAACTCAAGTAAGAGGATGTTGGTTGTTGAGGCTTACAACAAACTCTTTTTAAAATTAAGCCTTAAAGGATTCTTTACTATGGCTAATACTCTTAGCAAGACTCGCAAGGTTATTAATTATCTTGCAAACGGTAATACTCTTACCGCATCTGAGGCACGTGCCCGTTTTGGTGTTCGCAATCTTCGTGCAACGATCAGCAACATTCGTGAACTTGTTGAACGTTTTGGCAATTGGCAAATTGAGACTGAAGTTTCTTCAACCGGAAAGACTCGTTATGTCATGATCGATACTCATCCGGGTGATCGTACATACGGATTCCGAACTGACGGTAGCCGTTACGTTCTTTGAACATCTGAATAAAACCATGTAAATGGTAAGAGTGCTGTCAATCAGCACTCTTTTTTTATTTCTATAAATAAACTGGAGGATTTTTTTATGGAAACAAATTATTTTTATGCTAAGATTCAAATTGATGGAAGATGTATAGATCTTCTATTAACTAATGGTGAAGTTATTCGTGCTCATACAAGAGCAAAAGAAAATCCTCAATTGGTAAATAAAGTTCGCGGATATACAGAACTTTGCTGCGAGGTTTCTGTTGAAAAACGTAAATGCAGCATTTGGAAAAAACTTTTAGGCAATTGTGATTGCCAATAATGGAGTAATTATGTCAAGTATTAAACTGGTTCGTTTGAGTTCGGGTGAAGAAATTATTTGTAAATGGCATAGTGATAAAAATGCCGATGGTAAAATTCATATTTTAAAGGAATGTGCAATTCTATTCCCAATGGGTCAAGGAAAATTGGCTTTTGCAAAATGGATGCCGTATGTTAGTGAAGAACAGCACAGCAATGGTGTTACTATTGAGGATCGTTTTGTAATGTTTGTTGTTGATATTGATGAAGAGATGAAAAATCAATATCAGGGAATGATCTCTGGTCTTGTAGTTCCAAGTGCTGGACCTGTAGTGGGTGCTGGTGCTGGTCTGAAACTTTCAACTTGACAAATTTGAAACAACGGATATAATTCCGTTGTAAATTCCCGTAGCTCAGCAGGATAGAGCATCGGTTTTCTAAACCGATGGTCAGTGGTTCGAATCCACTCGGGAATGTTTTTCCTCTGTAGCTCAGTAGGTAGAGCCGGAAGCTGTTAACTTCCATGTCACTGGTTCGAATCCAGTCGGAGGAGTTTATGATTGTAAATGTTCTGTTTTCAATACTTGGATTAACTTTTGCAAATTGGGTATATGCCCATGTTGCTTATAACAAGTATTTTCAAGAAAGGCCATTTACAGCATATGCTGTTTCTATTTTAGCAGCAGCGATAACAACTGCTGCGTGGGTGTTGCTAATACGAAATGTAAAAGCAACAAGAGATGTGTTTATTACAAATTTGATTTGGGATGTTGGTGCAACAATCTTGTGTGTCACTTTACCAATTCTGTTGTTTAATGTTAAGTTGGATTTGAAAACAGCAATTGGTTGTTTAATTGCTATAATTGGAATTATTATTACAAAGGTTTAATATGATTGATTATGCTGATGTTATTTATGGTTTAGCATGGGGAGATGAAGGCAAAGGAAAGATTTCCAATGCAATTGCTAACCGTTATGACTATGTGTGTCGTTGGAACGGGGGTCCAAACGCCGGACATACGGTATGGATCAAGGACAAAAAATATAAAACACACATCATTCCATGTGGAATTTTTCAAGGCGTTCCATCAATCATAGGACCTGGTTGTGTTCTTCATGTAAAGAAGTTTCAAGAAGAAATTTCTTACCTAGAAAAGAATGGGTTTGATGTTTCATTGATTAAGGTTTCGCCAAATGCCCACATTATTACTGATGAGCATATTGAGCGTGATAATAATGAACTCAAAAAGAAACTAGGAACAACTGGTCAAGGTATTGCACCATGCTATGCCGATAAAATGTTGCGCTGTGGAATTCGAGCCAAAGATGTGATTGACTCACAATTTCTATGGAATGGTAGACTCTCTGGTAAAATTTTATGTGAAGGCGCACAGAGTGTTTGGCTGGATATTGATCATGGTAATTATCCTTATGTTACAAGCAGTACAACATTACCATATGGTGCATGTTCTCTCGGAATTCCGCCAAAGCATATTGGTCGTAGTATCGGTGTTGCAAAAATTTATGATACAAAAAGTGGTGTAGACCCGTTGTTTCCGGAAACTTTATGGCAAAATGAAACATTAAATAGAATAATAGAACTTGGTCAAGAATATGGTTCTACAACTGGTCGAAAGCGTCTAGTAAATTGGTTAAATTTGGACAAACTGATCGAATCTATGCAGTTATCTGGTTGTGATTATCTCATCATAAATAAATGTGATATTTTAGAAACAATTGGCGTATTTAAATTGTACTATAGAGGTATATTACATCAATTTTCAACTTTTTTTCACATGACTCAATTTATTACAAAAACTTTAGAATTTTTAAACGCTGATATTGTTTTTTCTGGAAATAAGGAAGAAGTGAGTTTCGATTATGGCTGGTAAACATGGCGCAGGAAAAGGCGATAGATATAGGCCTATAGATTACAAAAAATGGTCTAAAAATTGGGATCGTATCTTTAACAAAAAAAATAAAAAGGAATTTAAAAAATGAGTGAATATAATGCTGGAAATAGTTTCGATGAAGGTTTTAAAGCTCGTTACGCAGGAAAGCATCGGTCAGAAAATCCACACACTATTCGTTCTATGCAAGGACACGAATGGATGACTGGTTGGACTGAGGCAGATAATAAAATTTTTGAAGAAGCAAAAGAAAGAAATATTTCTCAACTAAATGAGCAGGGTCATGGAAAACAATTTCTCCAAGACTGAAGACTCACCTTTAAAAAATCATCCCCTCTACGAAAATAGAGGGGATGATTTTGTTTATAAACTTAAACAACAAATCGAAGAACTTAAAATTGAATTAAGTAAGTTCAATGGGAATATCATTGGCAAAATAGAATGATGTTCCAGTATCTGCTGTTTTTGTGGATACTAATAAATAATTGCTTCCTAAATTTTGATTTAAATAGGGATAAAATGGTAATTCTGGTAACGGGTTAAACACTGTTGCTGGTGTATCAAATACTATTGGGGTTGGATACGTTGCGTTTTTTAGTTCTTTAAAATATAATAAATTTCTATCTGCTCCACACGGAGAAACTTGAAGATTTCCATTAGTATTGTCTTTTAATTCTTCATAGTTTGTACAATTTATTATATTACTAAGTTTGATATTTACAGTTGTTAAATTTGTTTGAGAAGAAGTTAAATTTGCCAAGTTTATAGATATTGTTTTATTTTCTGTTAGATAAAAAAAATTATCATTTTTAAATGTTCTACCAAAACTTTCAAGAATTCCCGAACTATTTCTTATAGGAAACGCTTCAGTCATTAGTAAATACCAACCAGAATGCATTTGAACAATATAATCTTCATTTGAAGAAGTTTTACTTATTTTTACCATATCATTATGAATTGGAATAATACTATTAAAAAAAAGTTTGTTAGGATTTATACTTATTGTCTTTGAAAATCCCAAAGAATCAAGATTATAAATTTTTGAATATGTGATCCAGTTTTTTACATATTCAATAAACAATGATTGATTTTTATAAAACTTTTCTTGAAGTTCATTTAACTCTGATGCTTGTAGCATTTTTTTAGAACGAAATATAATATTGTCTGAATTTTCAAAAAATGTATTTTTAGATTCTCTAGAAAGATATGGAACTTGTTTTAGTGGATATTTTTTATTTAAATCCGAAATATTTTCTATGTTAACATCAAAATTTATAACAAATTCAGGAAAAGTATAAATTTTAATTTTTGGTTTATTGAGTAAATTCAATTGATCATTTTGAAAATAAACAAAGGACGGTGATGGATCATATAATTCTATATCATTATTTTCAGTAATTTCATCACGATGATAAATATCTAAAGCACATCTTGTATTTAATTTTAATTCTTCATCTCTTTCGTCTTTAATGAATAGATCGCTAAATGTAGAACATCTAACTGGATCTACATTACTTCTAGAATATGCGAAGTTTCTAGGATTTTTTGTTCCATGTCGATTTTCATGTCTACCTATATAAATTGTTTCTCCATCCGGAGTTACAGTAAATACAGCACCACCATCATCTCCCTGTCCACTGAATAATATTTGTTCTCGTCCAGAATCATTTATTGAACTATAGAGAAATTGAGGATCGATACCAAATGTATATGGTTTATCGGTATCCGCAAACCATCTTGTTTGTTCGTTCAGTATTTTAGAAATTGATTTTGTCACAGTAAAGTTTTCATGAAATCCATATGATGGATAGTTATTTCTAATTGGTCCTTGTAATACTTTATACCTTTTTATGTGTGGTGGAATTGGTTCTTGTCCCGGTTTCATTAACCAAAGTCTAGTAGTATCATCCAGCAAAATTTCACTTGTGGTTTGCCAAATAGATTCCCACTGCTTTTTTGGACACTCAAATTCTCTACAAGCTAATCCACCCAATATTTCATCAAAATAACAAAAATTAAGTGTAGTGTCACAGGGACTCATGGTAATTGGATGTCCTACAGTTATGGCATATTCATACCCACCCGGTTCCCCGTATTTTGGACCATCATTTTCTACTAAAACATCACCATACCAACCACCACTATACCATAAATTTGTATTATTCCAATATTTTCCATTTTCTGGTATTCTTGGATCTATTTTTTTAAATGGTTGTGGATTATACCCTGCAATATCTGCCCAATAAGAATCAAATATACATGACTGTTTTAAAAAAGAACCACATGGATCGTGTGGTGTGATTTCTACATTTTCACCTGCTGATGAGGCGTATTGTTCAGATATACTTCCAGTATTTCTTCCACATGTTCCCTGATCATGTGCTTTACTGTACATCCAAAATGAATTACAAAATGGAAAAACTCCATTGGTGCTATTTTTACATGCAAAAAATCCTTCACCGTCTTCGTATACTCCATCTTGATTGGCATCTCCGCACCAAACTCCTCCAGCATCACCATATCTTCTTTCTCCAACTCTACAACCAGAAAAATCAACGGTGATTCCTCGTAATTCTCCGTTTACCGTTATAGTTTCTTCGTTTGTAAATAATTCTGGATTATATCCTATGGGTGATGCCGTAACATATTGAGGAAACACTTCGGGATCATTGTTATAAAGAAAAACGTCTATTTTATTTCGATATTGTCGATAATTATGAATCCATATTGGCATAGTAAAATATGTATATCCATAAATATAAATGCAGACGGGCTCGCGAACTACGCTGTTCGTGCGAAAAAGGAACTTCGCTACCTTTAGACCGTCAGAGGGGGGGATTCGGGTAATCCCCCTCTTTCTTTTTACTAAATATTAGTATGGCATTTCAAGAAAAAATATTAATATATCCTGTTATATGGGCAATTACTGGGCCTTCTGGGGCCACCGTTTTTCAATTAGATGAAAACGGACAAAAAATAGCAGGAATAACAGGACAATCTGTATATAAAGAAGATCCGTGGGAAGCCTATATCCAATACATTAAAATCAGTTCATAAAGACTTTTTAATTGTTTTTATGGTATGATCAATTCCACTAAATCCACCAATTGACATCTGATGATCGTGAATATGTTTTAATGCATCTCTATGTCTTTTCAATCCACCACTTCCAATGCTTATTGTTGTAATGCGTTCTCCCGTTTCTGGGTGATGAACTTGAACATGACCACCAGAGCCACGATTTGTTTTATAACCCAAAATTTCCGATAATTTTATAATATCTTTCCATGCCCCACTATCTGTATGATTAATGCCATATAGGTATTTTGATTCAAGGAGAAGATCTTCTTTTAAAAAATGGAGAAATGTTAACATAAAAATATGTATAAACATGTTGAGTGCCATAATTTTATTGCTATAATACTTTCATGCAACTGACTCAAGTAGAAGAATATCTACAAACTGCTTTTCCGATGTGTCTGGCTATTCCTAGGCAAAAAAAGCATGTATCTCTCGTTATTTGCAAAAAAAGAATTATTGCCGTTGGCATGAATTATTTTAAAACACATCCAATGGCAGGGAAGATTGGCTACAGATTTGGAGAAATGCACTCAGAATTGGATGCATTTCGTAAACTGAATTCCGAGCAAAAAGCAAAAAAGTTGCACTTGATTAACATTCGGTTTAATCGGTTTGGAGAACTACGAATGTCAAAGCCGTGTGAAAAATGTTTACCGTGGTGTATTGAAGTTTTTCACACAATACACTATACTACTGATTCAGGTATTCAGCGTCTTGATTACTAATTTTTAAAAAGGAAAAAAATGATTTATCGTTCACTCAATACAACTAATTCTTTGATTCTTGGTGCTATTTCTGTTCTTGGTTTTATTAATGTAGCAGACATTAATTTCAAGGACCCTTATGTCTTTGGTTTTGGTGTCGCAACCCTTGGTTTTGTAGGAATGTACATTTCATCTCTTCATACTCATATTAAAGATCTAAAGTCTGATCTACGCTCAGACCGTGAATATTATGCACTTGAAGATGTAAAAAAAGAAATGCTAGACCGAGTTAATAAGATTGAACTCTGTGGTAAGGATACAGAAAAGAATTTTATGTAATTCATTGGCACGGTAGACCAATAGGCAGAGTCAATAGACTTAAAATCTGTGTAGTGTGGGTTCGAGTCCCACCCGTGCTATTAGGAGAAATCATGTTTAGACTTCATATTGATATTCCCTTGATTGGTTCTGAAGCAGAAGCATCAGAAGTTTCAAGAAAAATTATTGATCTTCTTGAGAAGGAAAAAATGTTGACTTTTGGAGTAGAACAGATAAACTATCGACTTGGACATGATGAAGATCGTCAAAAGAGTAATTATCTTTTGAAGAACGAAAATGGTCATGTCTCAAATAAAAAGTGTCATATTTATTGGTTGTAAATTCATGGGATGTGGGGGTCTAGGAGGCCCAGCCTTGCTTATAACGAGGTGGCAGTAGGTTCGAATCCTATACATCCTATTTTTGATAAATATGGTACGGAGAATATTATGGCTTTAAGAACATTTACAGTACCGGCCGGTTGTAGACAAGCAATGACAGATCTTCATGCCGCTCATAGTGAGCGTTATACTAAAGTATTAGATAAATTGCAGCAAATGCATTCAGCCCAAAAGCAAGATCATAAATTGATTGCAGCATTCATGGACACACATAATGTTCTTCATGGCGCAGTACAACATGCACTAGACACAGATGTTGAAATGCCAGACTCCGTAAGAAATAAACTTCATGCAGCAAGCGTTCATGCAGGAGACATTCATTCTTCCTTAGTAAAAGGAAAACGTGGTCCTAATGTTGGACGTAAAGTTGTAGAAGGAAGACCAGTTGGTAAATCAATGGCTGGAAGATTTGTTGATCCAGAAAAATACCTAGAAACAATAACTCGCGAACGAAATATAAGATACGGAAGATAATTTAAAAATGAATCAAAATGAAATTGTAGACACAAAAGATCCCATCGATCTTTTGATTGAACATTATCCAATTGTATTCAAGCATTTGGATAAGACGGCATACCACGATCTTCCTTCTGGCTGGTATAAGATCGTGGACAGGCTATGCTCTGAACTGTCTGTCATTCTTAAAGAAGCCCTTGAAGCAAATCCTGAGACTCCTGAAGAGCCTCTGTTCAGCGTTCTACAGATCAAGGAGAAGTTTGGTGGTCTTCGATTTTATTACATGATGAATACAAAGGACGATGAACTTTATAAAAAGATTCAGACAGCCGTTGATATTGCTGAAGACACTTCATATTCAACTTGTCAGATAACTGGAAACATTGGAGTCTTATGCAGAGATGGTTCTCACTATATGACTTTATGTGAAGAATCCCGCACTTCAATGGATTATAAGATTGTTGGAAATGGATAATAGAAATTTAATAGACCATTATAAATATTGGACTGATGACGCGATTAGAGCAGATCTTGATGTTAAGCGTAATAACTTTTCTGTTGTCTGCTGCAACATTGGCAACGACTTTAATATTGCTACCGTTATACGGAATGCTAATGCGTTTCTGGCGAGAGAGGTTGTAATCTATGGTAACAAGAAATACGACCGACGAGGGACTGTCGGTACGCATCATTACACCAACTTTCGCCATGTCAAAAGCATTGAAAATCTCAGCACCTATGTTGAAGAAGTTGTTTCCCAGTTTGAAGGAAAAGTTAAACTATTGGGAATTGACAATGTTTCTCAAGCACAAGACGTAAATGCATATGAGTTTGATCCAAACATTCATTATGTTATGATATTTGGTCAGGAACAAATAGGTGTTCCTGAGAGCGTGCTAAGTATGTGTGATGACCTTCTCTATATTCCTCAGTATGGTTCTGTGAGAAGCATCAATGTTGGTACGGCATCAGGAATTATCATGAACAATTACTGTGCTAAAATTTACTCCTTCGTAGTGTAACGGTAGCACCAGAGACTTTGGATCTCTTTGTCTAGGTTCGAATCCTAGCGAAGGAACTAGGAGAATATTATGAAAGATGTATTTAAATCCCGGTATAATCAAACTCGCACGATCACAAAAGAAAGTGATGATTCGTATCTTGTAGAGGGCGAAAGCAAGTATTATCGTGCCGCATCAAACGAGGGGGAAGATGGTATTTGGATGGTAGATTTTGAGGGTGGACCATTCATCGCTGTTGGTGATCAATTGATTGGCAATAAAGAATATGGAATAGTTAAAAAAATCCAAATTTTAAAAGAGCAAAAAGATGGTATTTTTTCTGTAAAAGTATTTTGTGAATAAATACTCAAGTGGTCAACGAGGTCTGACTGTAAATCAGATGGCATCGCCTACGAAGGTTCGAATCCTCCTGCTCGCACTACATAACATTGGTATTGTTGATATTGGATAGAAATACGGCAACACAGGGGTTCGATTCCCCTCGGCTCCATTAGCCTAACCCAGAACCTCTGCAACCTCTGGGAATGGCGATACAAGTCCTCGTTGCAGCGGGGCATCTAAGGGGCTGAACTGGCTTCGACTGTCGTAAAGTATTGAAGAAGGAGATACCCGACACGGGTAACAAGTGTCGTAAATAAACAGTTGCAAAATATAATTGCTAACCAATTAGCAATGGCTGCCTAAGCAGTGGGGTTTCCCGGTTTTCCCGCATCTGAAAAACCGGGATTTGTTTTTTGACAGATATAATAAATTTGATATACTATTTACATGGCTAAACGTAAATGGGATTTAATCGACATAGAAGCAGAATCAGAAGGGCGCGCAGTTCGTAATCAATTGATTCGTCAACTTGCTAAACGCCCATTAGGGAAAAAAATAATTGCAGAACGAAAAATGCGTATTGATGGCACTTATGCAATTCAACGTAAATTAGTAAAATGTGTGGAGAAAGAACAATGAACTGTCAAACTTGTGGTTGTGAAATCCCAAAAGCCAGATTAGAAATACTTCCATATACAACAAAATGTATAAAGTGTTCTGATGTAAAACCACATGTTGGTTTTATGGATTGGTATCATAAAACTGCGCCAGAATTAGTTATGGTAAATTCAGCAGATAAAGAAAATTTAAGAAGAGCACAAAGAATTTCTAATAGAGCCCGCTAACGCGGGTTTTTTTATTTTATCACTATTTTAAGTTTTACTTTAAAATCAGAAGAAACGAAATGAATAACTTTATCTACATTTCCCGTATATATTGAAGAATATGAATTTGAAAAGCCAGGTTTATTTACCTTTAAAACATTTTCTACAATTTCTTGTAAACTATTTTCTGATTCTGAAAAATTAAAATCATAAGATTTTAAAACTGGATTGTCTAAAATAAACTTTAAATTTGTATTTTTATTTACTGTTATTTCTTTTGTTTCTTTTTCATCAATTACAAAAGAATTTTTAGATATTTTAAGCGATAATGTTTTACTAAAAACTTTTGGTTTAAATGTAATTTTATTTACAGTTGTACTTGTAGAAATTGGTGATGTAATTGACATTCCGGTAGCATTTTGAACAATTCTAATTTGATTCGTAATTTCTTGTTGAATTCTTAAATTTTCTAAATTTCTTTCCTGTACTGTTTCAATATTTCTTTGAACATTACTAATTGTTTCAATTTCTTGTTCACATGAAGTATTTTCTTTGTATTGAAATTGTGAATTTGTTTTAAATGAAAATTCATCGCATAAAAATTTATTTTGAACATTAATGCAACTCGTATTAGATAGAGAAACACAAACTCCATATGTTTTATCATTTAAATTTGGATTAGATTCTCTATCTCCAGCATAAAATAAATTTAAAAGAATTGGTTGTCCAATTAAATTTTCATTTATTATTTCTTCATCTACTAAAAGATTTTCAAACCCATCGGCATCAATAAACATGTCAATAATTTTTATTTTTTTATCATCGTTAAATTCAGTTCCACCAAATTCAATATAATCCCCAATTTGTATTCCCATTCTATTAAAAGAATAAATTCCACCTGAAAGTGAATTTTTAACTATATTTTGTTTTTGTTGTTTAGAAGATAAAGTTGAAGAACTTTTAAATAGTTGTGGAACTTGAGTAAAAAATTTAGAAAGGTAAGAATCATTTGTATCTGGCAATCTAGAAGAAGACACAATTTCTGCTTTTATAATTTTACCCTGCTCAAATGAACTAAACGTAAAAATGCCACTTAAATTTGCATTTATTTGTGATTTGTCATCAACATAAAGTGCATCTTCAACTGTAAAAGTAATGCCAGGAGTGAGTGAATTAAAAAACGATTTAATATAAGATAAATCGTCTTCATTTTTAGAATTGCTATAGTCTATTATTACTTTATCTTGATTATCATAGAAAAGAAAAGATGGAATGGTTAATAGATTTCTATTTTTTTTGAAGTTAAAATTTTGTGTAGAAGAAAATATTAAACCATAAAATACATCATTTGCTACAAGATAAAATGATCTTGTATCTTTTTGGGTATATACTCGTTTAGTATTTCGTCTAGTTCCTGACATGCATTATGAACCAATATAACTCAATCTTTGAGAACCCTCGGCTGATCTAGCATAGAGCAAACTTAAATTATTACATTCTATATAAATGCTTTCTCCTGCTTCTAATGGATAGCCATCATTTGGATTTGTTAAAAGTTGGGGTCCACCAATGTAGACTATAGCAGTATTTGTGCTATTTGCTTTTATCGTCACACCAACAAGTAATGGAGTATTTGAATTTAATTGCGTTGTAGTAGCAGCAATTATTTTTGTTGCACTAGTTATTTTTGATGGTCTAGTAATTTCTGAAATTTTAGCTCTAATATTTCCACTAGTTATGTCAGTTTTAATAGACGAAAGAACGGCAGTATTTGTTTTTATATCTGTCAGTTTAGATATTAGTGGAGTAGTTTCAAGCGTTAGAGCATTTACAATTGCAATATCATCAATACTTAAATCATTTGTGACATTTACATCAAGAGGAGTAGTTGCAGTAACTTCAATTGCATCTCCATTTTCCCCCTTTACTACTATGGCTGCACCAGAAGTAGATCCCGCAACAACAAGAGGCAAGTTGTTGTAATTATACACAGCCGTGCTCGCACCAACATTTACTGTTGCAGTAAATCCTGCATTGGTCAAGTAAACATTTAAAGCGTTTGCCGTTGAATTTAAAGTAGTACCAGAAGAATCATATAATTTGGTTAATACCTTGCCTCCAAGATCCGATCCCAA
>Ga0214923_10003773_pt1 | contig 18757 bp, 18 predicted proteins | sample LL1510_MetaG_FD_177993 | JGI IMG/M metagenome (GOLD analysis project Ga0214923, IMG submission 177993) | Freshwater microbial communities from Lake Lanier, Atlanta, Georgia, United States - LL-1510 | ecosystem: Environmental > Aquatic > Freshwater > Lake | place: USA: Georgia | collected...
ATGATTATCGCCTGCCATTTGCTGATAACGTGATGAATCGGATGATTCTGCTGCATGAGCTGGAGCATGTGGAGCAGGAGCAGGGATTGCTGCAAGAGCTGTGGCGGGTATTAACCCCCGGTGGCCGGATGCTGGTGCTGGTGCCCAATCGTCGGCGCATCTGGTCTGGGTCGCCATTGAGTCCATTTTCTTATGGCAAGCCATATAGTATTCACCAGTTGCGTGAGGCGCTGTGCGAAGGGCTTTTCACCCATGTTCACACCTCAAGCACGCTGTTTTTCCGGCCGACGAATGTGCGGTGGCTGCAAAAAACGGCGCGCTTCTTTCACCTGATTGGCAAGCTCTTCTGTCCGATGATGGGGGGCGTGATTATTATGGAAGTGGAGAAGCAGATTTATGCGTCGGTGCGCGAGAAAGAGCGCCTTCGCAGCCGCGCCTATATCCACGTCACCGCGCCACAACCGGCGCTAAGCTGTGATGGCAAGTAAGGGGTGTTCCAGATTAATATTTGACTGAGCAACCGTAGGGTTGTGTGGCGGCGGGTTCTACGGCCCTGCCCGCTTTAAGCGCAGCCAGCGCGGCGGTCACATAGTTGGTCGCGCTTGCAATATCGTCGGTATTAGGGGTTGGTTTGCTGTCGATGGCCCCCATATACACCAGCGCGCCCTCGGGATTGATGACAAACATATGCGGCGTGGTTTTTGCGCCATAAAGTCGGCCAATCTCACCTTTTTCATCCAGCACCACATGGGTTGGTGCGGCAGCACGTTCTGTGGTGAGCGCATTGGCGCGTGCAGCGTCCACATGTCCTTCCTTGCCCGCGGCAGACGAATTGATGCTGATCCAGACAACGCCATCGGCGGTGGCGGTTTTCTGCAATTGCTGCATGTGGCCTTTGTTATAATATTTGCGCACGAAAGGACATTGGTGATTGGTCCATTCCAGCACCACGATTTTGCCTTTCAGGCCGCTCAGGCTTACGGCCGCACCTTGCGTGGAGGTTGCCGAAAAATCCGGTGCGGGCGCGCCAACGGCAACGGCGGCTTGCGCGGAGGCGGCACCGATCAATAAACCAATGCTGCACAAGAAAGAGACGATCGATCGCATAACGGAAAAATCTTCGGGTTAGGGTTGAATGGCTTTGCGTACAATGGATGGGGTCAGAATTTGCGGCAGGATGATGGGATTTTTGAGTGGGGGGTAATAGACATACAGCGGCACGCCATTGCGGTTAAACGACGCCAGATATTGCGTGATCGATTCATCGCGGTTTGTCCAGTCGGCAACCAGCAGTTTAATGCCCTGATCTTTGAAGGCTTGCTTAACCCCTTCATCATTCAGCGCGACCCGCTCATTCACTTTACAGGTTAAACACCAGGCGGCGGTCGCATCTACGAATACGGGGACACCGTTTTCACGATATTGCTGCAGCAATTCTGGCGAGAAGGCCTCACCCATGCTGGGTATGGATTTGCTGGCAGATTGCGTGTCGATGCCGGATTGACGCTGTAGTGTGATAGTGGTGAGAGCCAGCGTGGCCAACAGAATCAGCCAGTACAACACACCGCGTACCAGCGGTAGCGACCATGCTGCAAACCCGATCAGGCAAAGCCCCGCCAACGCATAGGCCAGACCAAACGCCCCTACTTGCTGCGATAGCACCCACACCAGCCATGCGACCGAGGCGTACATCGGAAAGGCGAGCAGTTGCTTGAAGCGCATCATCCACAAACCGGGCTTTGGCAGTAGCCGATAGAGTGGCGGAACAAAACAGATGAGCAGCAGCGGGAAGGCAAGGCCGAAACCCAGACTTAAAAAGATCATCATGGCGACGAACGAATTCTGGCCCAGTGCATAGCCCAGCGCGGTGGCCATAAACGGTGCGGTGCAGGGGGTAGCAACCAAAGTGGCAAGCGCGCCAGTAAAGAAGCTGGCACTGAGAGAATCGCCCTGCGTTTTACCGCTGCCAAGTCCGGCATAGGAAGAGGGCAGCTCAAACACGCCGGAGAGATTTAGCCCAACCAGAAACAGCGTATAGATGAGTCCGGTGACGAAGGCAGGCGATTGCAGCTGGAATCCCCAGCCGATCTGTTGTCCGGTTTCTTTAAGGATGAGTAGCAACCCTGCCACTGCGGCAAAACTGATGAGTACCCCCAGCGTGTAAGCCATTCCCTGCTTGCGCACGGCGGCGGCGCCCGCGCTTGCTTTTTTGCTGATGCTGAGTGCTTTGAGTGACAACACCGGCAATACGCATGGCATAATATTCAGGATCAACCCGCCCACGAACGCGAGCAACAGCGCAGACCACAACCCCAGATCAGAGATGTCCGGCAGGTCGCTTTCAAAATTCAGCGGTTGCATGGCTAGCGGCGAGTTGGCGGCAGGCGGCTTGCCGGTCAGGGTTGCAGTGGCAATATAAAATTGTTTGTCACCCGATGCATCGGTCAGCGCCAGCATCCCTTTGAATTCCGCTTTTGGTTTCTGAGCGCCGCGCACGGCCTGAAGTGTAATCACCCCATGCTTGGCCGAGAGTATCTGGTCGCCGTCATTGGTAATGATGCCGTCATCGATCGGATACCACCAGGCGTTTGTCACCTGATCCAGCGTCACTTCCTCTTCGGGAGCGAAGGACAGCGCTACGCTTTCGGTTACGGCATAGGTTGCGGCTCCTTTGAATGGTTGCGGCATGGTGTTGACAATCCGCTCCAATGTGGCGGCGTCCAGTGCGTTACTATGGGCGACTTCGGTTGAAAGCTGGAATGTAAAATTCGCTGTTTCTGGTACACAGATATCATCGCATACCAGCCAATCCGCTTTGAGGGTGAGGGTGTGGGTTCCGGCGGGCAGATCCTGAGGCGGGGTGATGGGCGCGAGCAACGTCACCTGATCACCGTAACCATAATTGAACAGTCCGGCATAAGGGATGCGTGCGGGTGGCGGCCAATGGATGGGGCCTGCGGTAAACCCTTCCGGCAATTGCCAGGCAAAGGTGGTGGGGATCCCAGAGTCGCCGGGATTTTCCCAATATAAATGCCAGCGCGGTTTTAAGCTGAAGCGAACGCCAACCCATAGTGGATTTCCTGCCGTCAGCGCTTCGGGACCGGTCACCAGCTCAGCCGTGGTGTGTTCATTGGAAACTGGCGCAACGGGCTGTGCGATTGAATCTGCAGCCCAAAGCAGACCGAACATCAGGGCAATGGTGATGATGACGTGAGATCTCATGACAGCACTATAACTCAATCCAAAAAATTGCAAAGCGCAATTGGCGATAAGGGCACATATGAAAAAGCCCCCGAATCGGGGGCTTTTGTCAGGAAAGATGTTTCGGACTCACACACGCCCGATTAATCTTCCATATTAATCTTCCATGCCTTCCTCATTTTCATGTTGAGCATCGGAAGCTTTGGAGCGTTCTTCACGCTCTTTTTCACTTTTCTTAGACTTTTCAGCGAAAAGCAGATTATCGGTTTTAATGGGTGCCGCCGCTTGTGCAGAATGGGCAACAAACAACGCAGAGACAGCAAGGGCAACAAATTTGGTCAGCATGTGATACCTCCTGAAGTGCTGGCGAAATATCGACGCAAGGATTTTCGTAGCAGTATCAGTGAATAAGGCAAGAAATTTTGTTAAAATATATACAAGAACAATTGCGGCGGTGCGGCAGTGGCCAAACTTAAACGGCGGCGGCCTTCAGTGTTTCCTGCAAATACGCAACAAACTGTGCAAAAGCAATAGCGCGGTGGCTGATGGCGTGCTTGTCCTGCGCGCTCATTTCGCCAAAGGTGCGTGTATGCCGCGTTGGGATGAAAATGGGGTCATACCCGAATCCGTTAGCGCCGCGTGGTGGAAAAGTGAGCGTGCCATGCACTTCACCGCGGAAAAACAAGGTGTCATATCCGGGGGCGGCAAGGGCAAGCACGCAGACGAAATAAGCGGGCGCGCCTTCAACGGCGAGCCCTTCGGCTTCCAGTTCGTTTTTAATGCGGGCCATGGCTACGGTGAAATCCTTGCCTGCTCCGGCCCAGCGCGCGGAATAAATGCCAGGCGCATCACCCAGTCCGCTGACACACAAGCCGGAATCGTCCGCCAGCGAGGGCAGGCCGGAGAGAATGGCCGCGCTTTCCGCTTTGATGGCGGCATTGGCCTCAAAGGTATCACCGGTTTCTTCCGGCTCCGGCAGATCCAGTGCTGCGGCTGATACGACGGCAATAGACAGTGGCGCAATCAGCTCCTCGATTTCGCGTACCTTGCCCTGATTATGGCTGGCAATGACTAGCTCCGATCCACGATGTAGCATGCGTTAAGCACCTATGATGTTTGGATAGCCTGTTGTTGCAGGCGCGTGAGTTCTTCAATGCCTTTTCTGGCGAGCGCCAGCATGGCCATATATTCTTCTTCGGTGAAGCTGCGTTCTTCGCCGGTTGCCTGAATTTCAACCAGATTGCCCGAGCCGGTCATGATGAAATTGGCATCCACATCGGCATTGCTGTCTTCTTCGTAGTCCAGATCCAGCAATGCTTCGCCACCCACAATGCCACAGGATAATGCGGCGACGGAGTTGATGAGCGGCATTTCCTTAAGGCGCCCTTCATCAACCAGATGCTGTAACGCCAGAACCAGCGCCACATAAGCACCGGTGATCGATGCGGTACGAGTGCCGCCATCGGCCTCCAGTACATCGCAGTCAAGAATGATCTGATGCTGGCCCAACGCCTTCAGGTCCGTGATAGCGCGCAGCGAACGGCCAATCATGCGCTGAATTTCCTGCGTGCGGCCTGACTGTTTGCCTTTGGCGGCCTCGCGCTGATTGCGGGATTCGGTCGCCCGTGGCAGCATGCCATATTCGGCGGTGATCCACCCTTTGCCGGAGTCACGCAGCCAGCCAGGAATTTGCGTATCCACCGTTGCCGTGCACAGGACTTTGGTGTGTCCGACCTCAATCAGGCAGGAACCTTCAGCATGACGGCTGACATTGCCTTGCATAGTAACGGGGCGCATCTGTGTGGCAACCCGATCAAATGAACGCATTCGACTCTCCTATTTTACTCACTTATTTCACTCACAGGGGGCTTGAAAATTACGTGACCTCGACGCATATAGCGGCTATAGCTTATAACGGCTTGAGTTAAAAAAGCAAAGGATTCAAGATGAGTAACGCAGCAGAAGATCGCACTCCGGGGGAAAGCGCAGGCGAATCATCCGGAGCATCTGTTTCGGCAGAACTGGAGGAAGCCCTATCGCATGGTACCGATACGATGGAGTTTGGGCCGGATACCAACACAACGCCGGATGTTGGCTATGACGCCATTGAGGCTTACGAAACGCAGATTGCGGGGCTGAAAGATCAGCTGATTCGGGCATTGGCAGAAACCGAAAATGTGCGCAAGCGCGGTCAGCGCGATGTTGAAGAGACCAACAAATATGCCATCACCGGCTTTGCGCGCAACATGGTGAGCGTGCTGGAAAACATGCTGCGTGCCACCGCCAGTATTTCTCAGGAGCTGCGCAACAGCAACGAACAGGTCAACAACCTCTATATGGGGGTTGAGATGATCCAGAAGGAACTGATGGCGGCGTTTGAGAAATACGGTATTCGCCGCATTGAGCCCATGGGGGAAAAGTTTGACCATAATCTGCATCAGGCCGTGGTGCAGATCGAATCGCCCGATAAAGAGCCGGGCACTATTTTGCAGGTGATGCAGGCGGGATATGTGATTCACGACCGGTTGCTACAGCCAGCCATGGTGGGGGTGGCCAAAAAGACCGATGCCGCACCCAAGTTGAATACTGAGGCTTAAACGGCCTTTTGGGGTTGGTTGATAGTAAATAACAGCCTTGGTTAAGAGGCTGGATTTCGGTCTGCAAATGCAGTATCACACAGGGTAATGTTACAGTTTCTGCGCAAACCTGACATACCGTTCAGCCGTGAAGATGCGAACCGGCTGATGCCTTGGGTTGTCGGTCTTATGGTGTGTCTGGTTGGGTTGTTTTTGGCGATCGCCATCAGCATTGGCACGGTTTCAAGTGCCATGTCATCCTTTAATATCAATCATTTTCAGGTCTATATCCCCTTTCAGGAAGAAGGGCTTGAGAAAAATATTAAAGTGGTGCAGGCGGCATTGGAGACGTTCGATGCCGTTCAATCGGTGACGCAGGTCAGCCGTGCGGAAATCAAATCACTGATTGAACCTTGGACGGGAAACTCGCTGGAGCTGGAGGGGTTGCCCCTACCGGTAGTGCTTGAAGCGAAACTGAAAGATGGGGTGAATCGTGCAGAACAACTGGAAAAGATTAAAAGCAAGCTGAGCAAGCTGGAAGTCGGTATTCAGGTGGAGCAATATGACGAGTGGGTCAAGCAGCTGTGGCGCTTTACCGATGCGCTGCGATTGTTGTCTTTGTCGATGGCGGCGCTATTGATTGCGGGGTTGGTAATTATGGTGATTCTGGCAGCCCGCACCAGCCTGAAGCTGCATTACAACACGGTTATTCTGCTGCATAGTATCGGCGCGCGCGACGATTATATTGTGCAGCAATTTGTGATCAATGGCGTGTGGCTGGTGTTGCGCGGCGCGGTGGCGGGCACACTGGTATCCGTTCTGGTTACGATTGCGCTATCGGCCCTGTCATCGGAAATACAATCGCCCTTGTTGCCTCAGCTGACCATCCAACCGGTGCATATTCTTATGTATGTGCTGTTGCCGCTCGTCTGCGGCGTGGTGGCGTATATTGCGGTGCGCAGCAGTGTGCAGTCGATGATTGAACATATGAATTGATGCGGTGGTTATGTTGGTGTTGCTCGATCGTGATGGGGTGATAAATGTCGACCGGCCTGACAGCGTAAAGAGTTGTGACGAGCTGAGCCTGATTGACGGGGCGGCGGAAGCCATCGCACAGTTGAATCGCTCCGGTGTCAAGATTGCGGTGGTTACCAACCAGTCTGTGGTGGGGCGTGGCATCATTACGCCAGATGCGCTGGATGCGATTCACCGGCACCTGCAGCAATTATTGCAGTCCAAAGGGGCTGCGCTCGATGCTATTTATGTGTGTGCCGATCATCCCGACCATGCGACGCACCGGCGCAAACCAGAAGCGGGGATGTTGCAGGAAGCGTTGCAGCATTTCTCGGCCGATCCGGCAAAAACGCCGATGGTCGGCGATGCGCTGCGTGATCTGCAGGCGGCGAAAGCGGCAGGCTGCCCACGCTATCTGGTGCGCACCGGCAAGGGAAGCGAGCTGGAAAAAAGCGGCATACCGGATGCGCTTGCGCCGGTGGAAGTGGTCGATCACTTGCCCGCAGCGGTGGCGCACATTATGGCAAGGTATCGGATATAATATGTGGGTGTGGCGCGCAGTTCGCTGGGGATTGGTAACCGTGACCATCATGGTGATGATGTGGATGGCGGCGCTGGTGTCGTATGTTTATTCTATTCCCAGAGAACCTACCAATGACAAGACCACCACAGACGCCATTGTGGTGTTGACCGGAGGCAGCCTGCGCATCGCGTATGGTTTTGAGTTGCTGGATAAGGGGCTTGCCAAACAGCTGTTTATTTCCGGAGTAGCGGAAGACATTTCATTGGAAGAGTTGATGCAGACGCATCAGGCATCGGCCAAGGTGCGCGCACTGGCGGCAAAAGAACCGGTGATCATTCTGGATCGTGTGGCCAACAGCACGCGCAGCAATGCAGCACAAACCGCGCAGTGGGTGCATGATCGCGGCATCCACAGTATTCGTTTGGTGACGGCGAATTATCACATGCGCCGCAGCGTGATGGAGTTCCGGCGGCTGATGTCGGATGTAAAAATCATTGCCGATCCCGTATTTCCAGAGAACTTCCATATTGAGGGCTGGTGGCGCGATCGGGTCAGCCGTGAGCTGGCGTTGAGCGAGTTCCATAAGTTTATGGTCGTCTTATTCTGGCCGTCGATTACCTCATGATCTGGCTTCGCTCCATTGGATTTCATTTATTGTTCTGGCTGTGGACGCTTGGTCTTGGAATCGTGGGAATGCCTGCGCTTTGCAACAGCCAGTGGGTGAGGCGTCTGGCGAGTCTGTGGGTGAATGGTACGCTCACATTGCTGCGGCGATGTTGCAAGCTGGATGTGGAGGTGCGGGGCCTGAATCATCTGAGTCATCACCCCGCCATTTATGCGGCAAAACATCAATCAACACTGGATACGCTGATCCTCTGGAAGCTGCTTGGCGGACCGGCGTTTGTGTTGAAAAAGCAGTTGTTTCTGATTCCGGTGTTCGGCTGGTATCTGGCGCGGTGCAAGCCGATTGCGATTATCCGGTCGTTGGGTGCAAAAATGCTGCCGCATATTATGCATCAGGCGCGCGAGCAACTGGCGCAGGGCCGGCATATTATCATTTTTCCAGAAGGCACGCGCCGCCCGCCGGGCGCGCCTGCGGCCTACAAAATGGCAGGTACATCGGTCATGTATGAGGGAGCCAATGCACTGGTTATTCCAGTGGTGCTGAATACGGGGTTATATTGGGGAAAGCGGGAATTCACGAAACGTCCGGGGCATGCGATTGTTGAGATATTGCCAGCATTCCCTGCCGGACTATCACGCGAAGAACTGAGCCGTATGTTGCCCGAGCGCATGGAAACGGCAACGGCACGGCTGCTGGAAGAGTCGCCTCAGGTCTAAGGGCGGCGCTGGCGGAAAATCTGCCCGTCACGCAGATATAAAACCGGATAGTCAAAATGCGAAATCAGCTGTTCATCGTGAGTGGCAAATAACACCGTCGTCCCGATATTATTGAGCGAAGTAAACAGGTGCATCAGGCGCATGCTGAGAGCAGAATCCAGATTGCCGGTGGGTTCATCTGCCAGAATCAGCGCCGGATTGTTGATCACGGCGCGGGCAATGGCCACGCGTTGTTTCTGCCCGCCGGACAGATGCGGCGGCTTGGCATCGCGAAAGCGCTCCAGCCCGATCCATTCCAGCAATTCGGTGACTTTGGCATGAATATCTTTTCTGCTTTCGCCAATCACTTTGAGCGGAAGCGCCACATTTTCAGCCACGGTGAGATGGTTGAGCAGCTGATAATCCTGAAACACGGTGCCGATTTGGCGGCGCAGGTCGGGCAATTGTTCGCGCGGCATGCGGGTGACATCATGGCCAAACAACCGCAAATTCCCCTGATTGGGACGCTGAGCAAGCGAGAATAGGCTAAGCAACGTCGATTTCCCAGCGCCGCTGGCTCCGACCAGAAAGGTGAAGGATTTTGGCTCCAGATGCAAAGACAAGCCGTTGATAATAGGCTTGTTTCTAACATATTCCTTGTAGATTTTGTAACAGCGAATCATCTGCTCGACCCTGATATTATTTTTGTATATAACCATTATAAGAAGACAAAAACAACAATCAGGGGTGCTGTACACAAATGATTTTGCAATGTCCTAGATGTAATGCGAAGTTTAAGGTTCCGGATAATGCGGTTCCGCCCATGGGGCGTGAAGTGCGCTGTTCCAAATGCGCGTTTAACTGGCACGCACGCCGTCCTGATGCGGTGAGCACCGGCATTGATATGCTGGCAGATGAAGATCATGATCCCGAGGAAAATCCAGAAGATGCTGCGGCCAGATTGCTGTCTGACCAACCAGCACCTCCGCGCCCAAAGAAGCCAAAGCCTGCGGCAGCGACACCTTCTAGCAATCCCGATGATGATGACTACACCGGATTTCCCATTGAGTCGGATGACGATGAAAAAGCTTTCAAGAAAGATCAGGGCGGCAGTGGCATCGATTTAGTCTTCGAAGATGCGCAGTCGAAGCCAGATGCTCCGACAGAAGCCAATCCCAAGGAAGCCGAATTTGATGCCGCATTTGCCAAAAACCTTGAGAAGATTTTTGAACAGGGCGCGCCGGAGAAAAAACCCGCTAAAGGGGACCGCCCCAAAGAGGAAGGCGAGCAGACAGCGAGGAAAACCAAAACACCCACCAAGCCCATCGGTCTTTATGTGGCCATTGGCGCAGGGTTGCTGCTGGTTGCGTTTGTGGCATCACTGTATGGCTTCCGCACGGCCTTGCAGCCCGCCATGCCCGGACTCTATGATCTGCTGGGTATGCCGCGGACGGATGGGTTGGTGTTAATGGATCTGCAGCTGCACAAAAAACCATCGAAAAATAAAGCGAAGTTTGTGGTCGAAGGCCGCATCGTGAATCAGGCGATGGAACCACGCAAAGTGCCGATGGTGCGTGTGGGGATTGTATCAAAAGATGGCGAGATGCTGATGCTGCGCGAATATGAGGTGAACGCCACATTGAAGCCGGAAGAGGCTTATCCCTTTACGGCGTCGAAGCTGGAGACCAACTTCGTTGATAAGGTGGATCATCTGGTAATCGACATCGGCAATGGCACAGAGCTGATGCTCAGAGAGTAGGGGCGCCATTGGCTGAACATTCGATTCCCGTATTATTTTCCGAAGAGGAAATCCGCGATCGGATTGACGATCTGGCGCATCGTATTGCCAAGGCGATGACCGGAGATTTGATGATTGTGGCGCTATTGCGTGGCAGCTTCATGTTTACTGCTGATCTGATTCGGGCGCTGTATCGGGTTGGAGTTCATCCGCAAATCGATTTTATGACGCTCACCAGCTATGACGGGATACACAGCACCAAAGAGGTGACCATCAACCGAGATATCACAGAAGATGTGCGGGATAAGCAGGTGCTGGTGGTAGACGATATTCTGGAGACGGGGCGCACGCTGCGCTATGCCATCGATGTGTTGAAAGAGCGGGGTGCAAAAGACATCAAGACCTGCATGCTGCTGGAAAAGCCGGGCAAGCGGGATGTGGTGGCGCATGCCGATTTTGTGGGGTTCACTGTGCCGGATAAGTTTGTGGTAGGGTACGGGTTGGACTATGACAACCACTACCGCGAGCTACCCTATATCGGGTATCTGGATATTCACTGACGCGCTACGCCCACGCCGGAATCTGATCAAGCGCGAGCAATGCGTCATAGGTGCCGCGTTGGCGGATAACCGAAAACTCACCGCCATTTACCATTACTTCGGGTACCAGCAGACGGCTGTTATAGGTTCCAGACATCACCGCGCCATACGCACCGGCCGTGCGGAAAACCACCAAATCACCGGCAGCCAGCGGCGGCAATGGGCGTTGTTCTGCAAAGGTGTCGCCGGTTTCGCAGACGGGGCCGACCACATCGGCCGCACTGAGCGCTGCGGTGCTTTCCACAACCGGCACAATATCATGATGGGCGGCATACATCGCCGGCCGCATCAGGTCGTTCATGGCGGTATCGAGAATGACAAACCGGCGTTCTTTACCCTGCTTCACATAAATCACGCGGCTGACCAGAATACCCGCGTTGCCCACAATCAGGCGTCCGGGTTCGAAAACCAGTTTGCAACCAAGCTGTCCGGCCGTTTCTTTGACGATGACTCCATAATCCTTGGGAGAGGGAGGGTTGAGTCCCTGCTCGTAAGGAACGCCCAGGCCGCCGCCTAGATCCAGAATGGAGATGGTATGTCCGTCGCTGCGCAATTGCTGCACAAAAGCTGCCGCATGCGTATAGGCATCACGGAAAGGGCCAAGCGTGGTCAGCTGCGAGCCGATATGCATCGACACGCCCTGTATGGCGATACCGTTCAAACGGGCGGCCTGTTGGTAGAGTGCGCGTGCCGCATCCATCGGCACTCCGAACTTGTTATCCTTTTTGCCGGTTGAAATTTTAGCGTGCGTTTTGGCATCCACATCGGGGTTAATACGAATGGCGGTGGGGGCTTTGAGTCCTTTGCTTGCGGCAACATCGCTGAGTGCCAGCAGTTCCGGTTCGGATTCCACATTGAATTGCAGGATGCCCATATCAAGGGCAAGGGCCATCTCCTCGCGGGTTTTTCCTACGCCGGAAAACACGACCTTGTTGGCGGCAATCCCTGCTTTTTTGCTGCGCAGCAATTCACCCTGAGACACCACATCGGCTCCGGCTCCGGCATGACCCAGCGTGGCCAGAACCGCCAGATTCGAGTTGGCTTTTACGGCAAAGCAGACCAGCGTATCAAGGCCGGACAGCCCCTCGCAAAAGACCTCATAATGCCTGAGAATGGTGGCGCGGGAATACAGATAAAAGGGGGTGGCAACGGACTGCGCAATCAGCGCAACGGGAACGGACTCCGCATGCAACATGCCGCGTTCATAATTAAAATAGTCCACGATTCTGCCTCTCTTGCTTTTTCTGCTGCTCTTGTTTGGCTTGCGAAGGAGAGATAGGCTCCATCTTGCGTCCGCATGCTGCCACGCTTGATAACGTCAAGATAAGGGTGAGTAATGCGATGGTCGTTCTCATAGATAGCGCTTTCTTGCTGTTTCCACGGCGTCCCTGACATTGGCGGGCGCGGTGCCGCCAAAGCTGGTGCGGCTGGCAACCGATGCTTCAATGCTCAGGACGGAGAATACCTCCTGCGTGACTCGCGGTTCAATGGCTTGCATATCGGCAAGGCTGAGTTGGTCCAGACGGCAGGATTTCTCATCTGCCAGATTGACAATCCGTCCGGTGATGTGATGTGCCTCGCGGAAGGGCAGCCCCAGGGCGCGCACCATCCAGTCGGCCAGATCGGTGGCGGTTGAAAATCCGGCCTGTGCGGCCTCGCGCATCTGCTCCAGATTGGCGTGCAGCGATCCGACCATGCCGGTCATAGCCAGCAGGCACAGGCGCAGCTGATCATAGGCTTCAAACAGCGGCTCCTTATCTTCCTGCGAGTCTTTGTTGTATGCTAGCGGCAAGGCTTTCATGACCATCAGCAGCGATTGGAACTGCGCACAGATACGTCCGGTTTTGCCGCGAATCAACTCTGCTGCATCGGGGTTGCGTTTTTGTGGCATGATGGATGAGCCGCTGGTGAAATTCTCCGTCAGGCGGACAAAGCCAAATGCGGGATTGGTCCACAGCACCAGCTCTTCACACAGGCGCGATAAATGCATGGCAACGATGCTGAAGTCTGCCAGTGTTTCCAGCACAAAGTCGCGGTCGGAAACGGCATCGAGCGAGTTGGCCATGGGCGCAGCAAAGCCCAGCGCTTCGGCGGTGGCAAACCGATCAATCGGGAACGAGGTGCCAGCCAATGCGGCCGCGCCAAGCGGGCACTCATTCAGGCGCGAGAAACAATCGGCCAGCCGGTCGCGGTCACGGCCGAACATATCGACATAGGCCAGCAGATGGTGGCCAAAGGTAATGGGTTGTGCCGGTTGCATGTGGGTGAACCCCGGCATGATGGCATCGTGATAGAAATGCGCCTTATCAATCAGTGCGGTTTGCAGGTGCATGAGCTGATGGTCGATCACTCCCAGCGCATCGCGCACAAAGAGGCGGAAATCGGTTGCCACCTGATCATTGCGTGAGCGGGCGGTATGCAGTTTTCCTGCGGCCTCGCCGATAAGATCTTTCAGGCGCGACTCGATATTCATATGAATATCTTCCAGCGCAGTTTTGAATTCAAACTGACCGGATTCAATTTCGTCCTTGATCTGATAGAGGCCCTTTTCGATTGCTTCGGCTTCGGCTTCGCTTAAGATTTTTTGCTCGCGCAGCATATGGCAATGCGCCAGCGAACCGGCAATATCGTAGGCATAAAGCCGCCGGTCGAAATCAATCGACGCATTAATGGCGGCAAAGGCTTCATCCGGCCCTTGCGCGTAATGCCCGCCCCACATCGGGTTTGCGGCAGTCTGTTCGGTTTTGGATTCGCTCATCCACCAACTCCCTTACGTTGTTAGCCATAGCGCAATTTGAGACAATAGCAAGCCTAGATCGTGAACCGGTCAGCCACAAAAGTGGGGGTGGCAGCGCTTTGAAGATAGGATTTTTCCAGCTGCGCCGTATCGGGCAGGGTGCCGTGTTCGCTGGCCATAATCCCCCCCTTGATTAGCAGGCTGTCTATGCCCATGCGGTTGGCGCCCGTGATGTCGGTGAGCAGGTTATCGCCGATGGCAAGCACGCCGGATTTTGCCGGATTGCCAAGCAGCGACAGGCAGTGGTCATAAATTGCACGGTGGGGTTTCCCGATATAATCCACCAGTCCGCCCAGCACTTCGTAACGTGCCGCCACCCATCCGGCGCACAGCAGGCGCGTGCCATCCTGTTTCACCACCTCCATATCCGGATTGATGCACAGCAGCGGTAATTCCAATGCGGCCAGCCGCTCCAGCACTGGCTCAATGTCTGCTTCAGGCTGGTAATCATATTCGAAACCGGCATTGAGAATAAAATCGGCATCCTTGGGGTCTTTGACGGCATCGTAATCCAGACCATCCAGCACATCTTCGTCTTTTCCTGGCCCCAGATAATAGTAACGTGAGCCATAATGGTCGCTGACCTTGAGCCGGTCATGGGCGGTTTGGCCGGAGGTCACCATATGGTCATACTGGTGCGGATCGATCCCCAGACGGCTGAGAACTTTGATGGCACGGCTGGCTTTGCGGGGCGCATTGGACAGAAAAATAACCGATTTATTTTTAGCACGCAGATGCGCCAGCGCGGCGTCTGCACCGGCATACAGCGTGCTGCCGTCATGCATGACCCCCCACAGGTCAATGAGGTAGGCATCGTAATGGTCGGCAACTTCGGCAATAGAGCGAATGGATTCTGTTGTCATGCTGGTGTGATAATGCTTCTGGCCAAAGATGCAAGACTCGTTTATAAGCGTGGCCATGAAAAACATCTTGAACATTGCACTGGTTGGTGTGGTGCTTGGCTCTTCTGGGGCGGCGCACGCGGATCCTCAGAAGTATAGCATGGGGCAGCGCTGGCGCGGGGCTCAGATTGAGCTTGATTATATCTACATGATTGATGACAACGGTGTTAATCGGGGACGTGCCGGAGAACTCAAATGCGGCAAGAAAGGCGTGCGCATTATACAGGAAGCAGACGTCGACCGCCTGCTCAAGCCGCTTTATGACCGGCTTAGGAATCAGCCGAGTGATCAGCCAAGTGACATCATGAAGCCCGAATCCCCAGAGTTTTTCACTAAAACCACTCAGGTAGCTCCCGGGCATTTAATCAGTGAATATTATGATCGCCGCGTACCGACCATGAAAAGCTACAGTTATGATCTCTCTAAAGAGCCTGGCATTGAGTCGGGGATGATCAAGACAGCCGAAGAGCTATGCGCGGATCTGGATAAAAAATAGACGCCGGTGCCGCAAGTTACACCGCCAGAATTACGCCGCCAGATTTTCTCCAGCCAATACCCGATCAATCAACGCGCAGGTTTCGCTGCGGCCATAGAGTGCCACAAATGAGCCCATGCGCGGGCCTTGCTCCTGACCTAGCAGAATTTCATACAGTGTCTTAAACCAGTCGCGCAGATTCTCATATTGGTGCGCTTTGCCGACGGTGAAGATTTCTGTCTGAATGGCATCGGCTGCGGCATCGGCCGGCAGCGACATCAACACCTGTTTGAGGTCTTGCAATGCCGTTGTTTCCGCATCGGTGGGGCTGCGGTAACGCTTGGTTGGCTTGACAAAATCATGGTAATAGCGCACGGCATATCCGACTAGCTGATTGAGGAACGGATGTGTTTGTGCAGAGGCCTGCGGCGCATAGCGGGAGATGAATCCCCACAACACAGAAGCGTCTTCGGAATGGCAGGCGCTGGCCAGATTCAGCAACAGGCCAAAGCTGATGCCTGCCGTATCTAACGCGGGAGGAGCACCATTATGAATGTGCCACACCGGATTATCGCGTTGCTCTACCTCAGTTTGCTGTGGGTATTTTTCCATCCAGGTCAGATATTCATCCACCGCTTTGGGGATGACATCGAAATAAAGCCGCTTTGCACGCTGCGGCGACTGAAACATATACAGCGCCAAAGATTCGGTCGGGGCATAGGTCAGCCACTCATCGATGGTGAGGCCATTGCCCTTTGACTTGGAAATTTTCTCGCCTTTTTCATCCAGAAACAGTTCGTAATTAAATTGCTCCGGCGGATTGCCGCCAAGCGCGCGGCAGATGGCGGAGTAAATTTTGCCATTTACCAGATGGTCCTTGCCATACATTTCGAAATCGACCCCCAGCGCCGCCCAACGCATGCCAAAATCCGGTTTCCATTGCAGTTTGCAGTGGCCGCCGGTGACGGGCAGGGTGGTTTCCTCGCCATCCTCATCATCGAACGTGATGGTACCGGCCTTCGCATCCACACGCTTCATCGGCACATACAGCACATTGCCCGTTTTAGGCGAGATGGGCAGGAACGGACTATAAGTTTGCCGGCGCTCTTCGCCCAGAGTGGGCAGCATGATTTTCATGATCGCGTCATAGCGTTCCAGCGCTTTGAGCAACGTCGCATCAAAATCACCATTCTTGTAAAGCTCCGTGGCGCTTTTGAATTCATAGCGGAAGCCAAACGTATCCAGAAAGGCACGCAGACGGGCATTCATATGGTGCCCATAGCTTTCATGCGTACCAAACGGATCGGGCACTGCGGTCAACGGCTTGTTGATATATTGCGCCAACATTTCCGGCTGTGGCAGATTATCGGGCACCTTGCGCATGCCATCCATATCGTCCGAGATGCACACCAACCGCGTGGGGATGCCGCTCATCACTTCAAAGGCATGCCGCACCATGCTGGTGCGCGCCACTTCACCGAACGTGCCGATATGTGGCAGGCCGGACGGACCATAACCCGTTTCAAACAGCACATAGCCTTTTTCCGGCGTTTTGCCGTTATAGCGGGCGATGAGTTTGGCGGCTTCTTCGAAGGGCCACGCCTTCTGTTGTGAAAAATCTGTCATGGGGCGGTCATAGCAGCGCGCGGACGCTTGCGCAACGGTGGAGTGTGTTTTTCTTGCAATAAAGTGTGGCAACACCCCGTCTGTCGCAGGGCGTGGAGCCCAGAAACTGTGGTGCGGCAGACCTGCTTGAAAGCCAAGGGTTTGCCTTATGTTGTGCCCCCGGTATGAGGCGACGCTCCGGAGCTTATAAACAGCTCGCGCTTTGACTGTTGCATCTTATGCTGTGCCATGTTTGATAATACTCTAGATTTAGTTAATGTGTGGAGACGACACCACCTATGTATCGTTCCGGTCGTACCGTGAAAAAACTCACAGCAGCGTTTTTGGCATATTTGCTGCCTACGACGGCGCTCGCTGGCCCCGTATATTTGTTGCAGCTTGGGTCTTACGAGAATCTTCAGGAAGCGCGTGCGCGCTGGGGCGAGCTTCGTAATAAATACCCCAGCGAGTTGAAGCAGTTTTCGGTGCGGTTTCAGGATGTCAATTTGCCGCCGGATAATTTTGTGGTCTATCGCACGCAGGCAGGGGCCTTGCAGGAGCGGGCGGATGCGGAGCGCGTCTGCGAGAAACTCGCTTCTCGGGGTGACGAGTGTTATGTAGTGGAAACGGCAATGTTCCGGCCGGATCTGGCCGCAAATGATGAGCCGCCGCTGTCTATTGTGAATTCTGTAGCACCCGATGGATCGGTGCAGCCGCAATCGAAATTGCCGGATGTGGGACAGTCTACTATTGGATCAAACAGCGATGTGGTGAAAGAGCCAACGATGGTTCGCCGCATTATCAATCCGGTTGCGGATGTTCCACCACCAGAGTTGCCGACTGCAAAAACAGCGTTGCGGGCAACCACTCCTGCTATCTCGGAATTGCCCGGGATGGATGGTCCGCATACGCCGATGCCGCCTGCGGCAATGTCTGTCATTCCTCCGGTTGCCACCCCTTTGCCTGCAACACCGATTCCTTCGGCAACAACAGCGATTGCTAAACCGGCACTCAAGATTGCACGCCCTGCGATGAAACAGGACGCAGCAGTGGCTACGGCAGCGGCTGTGTCTGCTCCGGCTCTGCCCAAAGAAACACCCTTTACCGCGGTTCCAGCAGTTAAAGCGCCTGCCGTATCGCTTCCCACCACGCCGGCTGTTGCAGCACACGCGCCAGCACCCATTACACCTGCGCCGGTTGCAGTGGTTGCTCCACGTCCGATTACGCCGCAGATTTCTGCACCGTCTTCGCCTGCGCCGGCTCCGGCCATCTCAATGCCGGCGCCACCGCAGATGCCTGCGCGCATGGCGGAATCGGCAGTTGCTCCTTCTGTTGCGACGCCGACTTCGGTTGCGCCGTCACTCGTTCCTTATTCGCATCTGCAAGGGCGTCCCGTTAGTGCGCCAAGCCCGATGGATATGAGTGTGGATGATGGCCGCAGCAGCGTACAGGCGAGCGTTCAGAACAAGACCGCGCCTGATTTTACGCGCATGCCTCCGCCCAAACCTCCGGTTGCCAGAGTTGAAAAACAACCGAAGAAAGAAGAAGGCTCTTTCTGGTCTGCGGTGAATCCTTTCAGCAGCGATGAGCAGTTAGAAAAAGACGAGATTATTATCGAGGCTCCACAAGCCCAAAGCGTAGATAGCGGCTGGGTGCCGGGTTCGCTGGATCCGTTTAAAGATCCGTTTGCTGCCGCTCCAGAAAAAGATGCAGGACTGGCAAAGAATACGATGACGCGCTCCATTACTCCGCGCATTGAGCAGCCGGTAGTAAGAGATCAGGGGGCGCCCAAAGCTCAAGTGGCAGCAGGATTCCCGCCACCACCCATGCCTGCGGGCGATGGGGCGATGGATACGGTGCGTGCACAGCGTGATGCTGCTGCGGCGCGCCGCGCAGCGCTGGCACCGGTTCCGCAGAGGGTAGCCGTTCCGGCCGAGCCTTCGGTTGCAGCGGTTCCCGTTGAGCCGGTGACGAAAACCGAAACGCTGAATGTATTGCGACCACAGC
>Ga0214923_10003774_pt1 | contig 18757 bp, 27 predicted proteins | sample LL1510_MetaG_FD_177993 | JGI IMG/M metagenome (GOLD analysis project Ga0214923, IMG submission 177993) | Freshwater microbial communities from Lake Lanier, Atlanta, Georgia, United States - LL-1510 | ecosystem: Environmental > Aquatic > Freshwater > Lake | place: USA: Georgia | collected...
TTCGTTGTGCGCGATATGCACAAAGCAAGACGTCCGAGTTCTAGTCGTGTAACCCTGCTTCGGCAGCAGCTTCAGACCATAGACGGCCAGGGCAAGAGGCTCTCTGTAGGCTATACCAGCCCTGTTGAGGAATATCTATACTTAGCTTGCCAGTTCCCCCGGAAAGGATTTTGGGCTGTCCCTTGTCATCCAGTATTGGCTTGCCGGTATCAGGATTCACTTCTGCAATTATAGTAGTGATTACTGTAACGAAATAGGGATTACCTCTTTTAGGATATACAGGAACCTGAGCCTGCAATGGTGCGACATATTTGCCACGCTTCTTTTCTATCTTTCCCGGCAGGGCGCAGAATGAATCTTTCATTTTATCGGGATCGACCCTGGTTAGAGATTTGTGGACTTCAGGGCGAGTCATTTTGGTATCGTAGGTAACCCACTGCGTAGTACCTTCTAGGGTGGTTTGGTTTAAAGATGAAGTATCAGAATAGGTGTTGGTAGCTAAGAACCTGGTTTGGACTTTTTTAACCGCAGCATCGAGTGATTTCTTTTCCATTCCTGAAAGAGAAGTAAGCTTATCGATCTTTGCCGATTCTCTGTCTTTGAAATATCCTTTTTCTGGCTCATGCCCTTTTTCATCGTGGGTTTGATAACTCTTCCATTGCAGCGTGTAAACCTCAGGATTTTTCGCTCCAACTGGTCTTGCCATCATGACAATATCAAACACGGCCCGCCCTGAATGCTCCTGCAACACCTCAATCTCATATTCTGTACCAGAGGGAGAAGTCCAAAGAGCGATAGTCTGAGAGGCATTGGTTATACCAAGAGTCATTCTCATGGCATGGCGGTATGCATTCTCCATATCCTTTCCGGTTACTGCTCGGCCAGTTTGCTCATTGACCGTGCGGTCGCTTAATACTTTACGAAGGTTGGCCCGAAAATCAGGTGAATTCAAAAACTCAACCTGGAAGCGCAATTCCCGAGGGCAGTTAGGACCCGGGGTCTCATCGATTGCTGTCTCTAAATATGAAGCCCGCTCAATAGGGTCCAGGCCCTCCATGTATTTCAGGTCAGGGTCATCGCTACTTGGTGCATCCAGTTTAGGAAATTCGCAGGTTTGAAAACGCTCAGCTCTGCGCCTAGTTTGCTCGCGTGCTCTTTTGTCGAATATTTTATCAAGCTCTTTCTCTGTAGCGCCGTCTAATCTAGCTTGTGCAGCCTTCTCTAGAGTCTGCTCGGCGAAGCTAATCTCTTCTTTCTCAATTTCTCCAGCCCTAGTCTTCTCTTCCGCCATGTGAGCTTGCTTTTGTTCGAAGATTTCTTGTGCGCGGAGTGATTTTTGTTGCTGAATGAGTTCTTGCTGGGCTTGAGCGTCTAATTCAGGATTGATCATAGACATCCCAGCATTACTATCGCACCCATCCGCCCCTTTGCCCATAATACAATTATGGGGTCAGAGGTTGAAAAAAGCAATCAAAACACAGCAAAGGTAATAGCTGATATACTAGATCTTATGAAGGCAATACTGCATTTGAACTGTGACACCGATTCCCGAAGATGGATGGATGTAGATGGAGGCGTAGAGCCTATTGTCGCTATGAGGCACGGTGACTACGCCGAAATGCTCGAACAAATGATTGAAATGGCTCATAATCCTGGAGATATTTGGAGAGATATTCTGAATGATCTTCGAGGTGAGACAGATAGTTCGCTACAGGATATGTCTCGTAATATCATGGAAGGGCATTTAACAGACGGAGCCTTTTTCAGGATCCCCAAAGATTTCCCCGAGATTGGACTGTCCATTGTTGATGGCGGGGAAGCAACACTGGAGTATGATACAGACGATTGGCTACTGGAAGGCCAGCAACTAAGTGCCCCTATGAGCTTGAGGTTGTTTATGCTTGCTTGGTGCGGTTCGCTGGAGGCCCTTGGCGTAGAAAGCAGTGGCACTAATCTGCCTAGGCGCTAAAGCCAAACAGCAAGCTAGCCAAACACTCTGGTCTGGAGTACATGTCTCTGGTTGATCTAGTCTGATCCTATCACCCGGAAGCCCATGGCCAGCAGTTTGGAATCACTGCTGCTAGCTATCTCTATACTCAGCGCAGTCCTGCATTTTTCCAGAACCCACTACTTTTGACCATTCGAGTCATGCTGTTATATTTTGCTAGAGGCGGAAGCTTATAAGAACTCCTTACTCGTCCATTACCTGTAGCCCAAAAGGCTAGTTGGTCAGCAAAAATCTCATCAACTGGTACGCAAGGGTTCATAGCCGGAGGCGACTTTTGCGGGAAGCAATTCTTCCAAGCCGGAGAGTGTTGCCAAAATGAGAAGTAAGTGTCATAAACTTTGGTATCCGAGTAGATATTGGCAATTACATGAGAAAGTTCATGCGCTTGCAAGTGATAACCAAGTTGACTGCCTAATCTAAAATTCTTCCGGTTAAGGCCTACTTCAAAAGTGGTACCCTTATCATCCCACCGGGTAGCTGTATAGTTGCCTCCCGAGGGAGTCCCTTTCCCACTGATTATCACCGTCACTAGGCTATGTCTAGAAGCCTTAGCTACTAGCTTTTGAAACATCCAATTAGTGTGGTTTAAGCGGTTAATAAATATTCGAGCGTTATGCTTGTCCATCTTGATTTGCAAACCATGCCAATGGTAAGTAGAGGCACCAGCTGCGGCGGGGATAACGGTAGAAGTAAGACAAACTAGAGCTAAGAAAAGTGACCTAAGTAGTTTCATACTCTCATCATAACTTATCGTTGTTATGATTGCTTACCATGCAGAAGAAAAGAAACAGTATACCCTACCTAGACACTCCGTCTGTATGGGTTTTAAATTTGTATTGACTAAGCATGCAGGAATAAAATAGAGGAGTAAAGCTGGGACGACATAAGCCGCCCCAATATCCGAAAAGGGGAAATTATGACTACTTGGTTATGGATTGGCTGCATAGGAATGTCTTTGGGTGCGGCCGCACTGCTTCTTATGTATAGCAGCGTACCGGATGGTGAAAAACACCATGCTGTTGCTAGTTTCTGGGTGTGTGCTATTGCCGCTGGATCGTACCTTGCGATGGCTTTTGGACAGGGCGATGTTACAGTCAATGGCAAAGAAGTATTTGCCGCAAGATATATTGACTGGACTTTGACAACCCCGTTGCTACTTCTTGGGCTGCTAACCCTAGGACTAGCTGGTGCTAAAAGGAAAGGTATTGGTTCATTTATAGCTGGAGTACTAGCTGCAGATGTATTTATGATCGCTACTGGTCTGATGGCATCACTTAGCTCTAGCGATACTCATAAGTGGGTATGGTATGTAGTAAGCTGCATGGCCTTCCTTGGGGTGGTATATGCCATCTGGGGGCCGGTTAAAAAAGCTGCCTCAGAGATAGGAGTAGGAGACTTGTACAACAAACTAGCAGGCCTCTTAACTGGACTGTGGTTTATCTATCCTGTTCTTTGGGTAATTGGCACTGAAGGCACAGGCGCCATCAGTCTCAAGGCTGAAGTAGCAGTGTTTGCAGCAATCGACCTGCTAGCCAAGGTTGGCTTCGGATTAATGCTGGTTTCTGGAGTTAGGTCTCTGCCTGCAAAAGCTGCAGAAGTAGTAGAAGCTGACTAAAGAGTATACAAGAGAGACAGCGGTGGGCAGGCGCCCACCGCTGAACTTTAAGCCCCGGGAGGAAGTTCGCCAAACACCCTGCGGAACATGGCTAACAGTCGGCGGATTTCTCCTTCCAGGCGAGCTTCACGCCGGAGTGCGCGGCGGCGTTCTATCTCTAATTGAGCTTCAGCTCTGGCCAGGCGTGCCTCCATTTCCAATAGAGCCTGCACCCCAGCTAGGTTCAACCCTAGCTCGTTGGTCATAGCAGCAATGCGGCGCAGACGGTCAATATCTTGGATGCTGTACAGTCTAGTTCCACCACCTGATCGTTTAGGAACGATCAGGCCTACCTGCTCATATACCCGAATGGTTTGTGGATGCAAGCCAGAGCGCTGAGCGGCGACCCGGATCATTACCAGGTCGCCCTCAGCTACTTTGCGGCGTGGCATTAGTCCACTACCTCTGCATCGATAATTTCAGCGTCATCGATTTGCGAATCATCTACCGGCTCTGCAGAGGGCTGCTGGGCTTCAGCTCGCTGATATAGGCGGGCTGAGATCTCATGCCAGGCCTCCTGAAGAGCTGATGCTCCACGATGAATCGCCTCGGCATCATCACCTTCCAGCGCTTCTTTTAGTGCTAACATGTGAGCATCCAGCTTGGTGCGGTCATCACTAAGCAGGTTTTGTTCATGATCCTGCAGGGTGCGCTCAGTTTGGTAGATAGCCTGCTCACCGGCATTCTTTGCTTCAGCTAGTTCGCGTGCCCGACGGTCATCATCGGCATGAGACTCTGCGTCAGATACCATCTTCTTGATCTCATCCTCTGACAGACCGGATCCAGCCTTGATTTCCACGCTTTGTTCTGTACCAGTTCCGAGATCCTTGGCCGATACGCTTAGGATACCATTGGCGTCAATATCGAAGGTAACCTCTACCTGCGGCACACCACGAGGTGCAGGCGGAATACCAGTCAGCTGGAACTTGCCCAGAGACTTGTTGCCTGAAGCCATTTCACGCTCTCCCTGAAGCACATGAACTTCCACCGAGGGCTGGTTGTCTTCGGCGGTTGAGAATACTTCTGACTTCCTGGTGGGAATGGTTGAGTTACGCTCAATCAACCGGGTCATTACTCCGCCCTTGGTTTCGATACCCAGTGTCAGAGGCGTGACATCCAGAAGAAGAACGTCTTTAACATCTCCTGAAAGAACCCCAGCTTGGATTGCTGCGCCGATAGCGACAACCTCATCCGGATTGACTCCACGGTGCGGGTCTTTGCCGGTTAGTTCTTTGACCTTCTCCTGTACAGCGGGCATACGACTCATCCCACCTACCAGGACTACATGGTCAACTTCCGAGATACCCTTGTCTTTAGCATCTCGGAGGGCTTGCTCAACCGGCCCAACTACTCGGTCAAGTAGATCTTGAGTTAGCTCAGCGAGCTTTGCTCGGCTTAGCTTCATGTCAAGATGCTTGGGGCCACTTTGGTCCGCAGTAATGAAAGGCAGGTTGATATGAGATTCCTGAGTAGAGGAAAGCTCGATCTTAGCTTTTTCAGCTGCCTCATACAGACGCTGCAAAGCCATAGGGTCACCTGAAAGGTCAATACCTTGATCCTTCTTGAAGCCCTGTACCATCCAATCTACAAGTGCCTTATCGAAGTTATCGCCACCTAGATGGTTGTCGCCAGCTGTAGCCTTAACCTCAAATACTCCGTCGCCCATCTCTAGTACAGAAACGTCGAAGGTGCCGCCACCAAGGTCAAACACCAGGATGGTCTGGTCTTCTTCCTTATCCAGGCCATAAGCTAACGCGGCAGCTGTGGGTTCATTAATGATTCGCTTGACATCCAGTCCAGCGATCTTGCCTGCGTCTTTGGTTGCCTGTCGCTGGTCGTCATTAAAGTAGGCAGGAACAGTAATTACCGCCCCATCTACTTTCTGTCCCAGATAAGCTTCGGCATCTGCCTTGAGTTTAGCTAGAATCATAGCTGAAATCTCCGGCGGAGAGTGCTGCTCGTCTTGAACTTGCACTCGGGCATCTCCATTAGGCCCAGCAACAACCTTATACGGCACAATTTGCTCTTCGGCTCCTACTTCCGACTCTTTTCGGCCCATAAACCGTTTGATTGAGAAAATGGTGTTCTCCGGATTGGTGACAGCCTGGCGTTTGGCTACTGTACCCACCAGACGTTCGTCGTCTTTCGTGAATGCTACCACAGAAGGTGTAGTGCGGTTACCTTCTGAATTTTCTACAATACTAGGTTCTCCGCCTTCCAGGACAGCCATAGCTGAGTTGGTGGTTCCAAGGTCAATACCGATAATCTTTCCCATTATTTAATGCTCCTTTGTTAGTGGGGGGTGTACTTCGCTACTATGAGTATAACACAAATCTAAGTGGGTACAACTAAGATTTTGTAAAATATTTTTAAAAGCTGCTTGCAGGGCAAATACCGTGATTAGAGCATAGACTCTCATCCTCAGCTCATTAAAACCACTAAGCCCATGTCTTACCCCTTATTTTACCCTTACTGATATACTGTAAACAGGATTATGTCACTCAAGGATAAACAGCATATATTATGCACAGAATACGCAGCAGACGTGGATAACATCAGGGCGCGTATTGACTCGTCAGACGAGCATGAGATTTTTGTAGGTCCTGGGTGGTATGGAATCCTTGCTGCTACGAACTATGCTCTGAATGTTATAGACCCAGACTACAAGGTCACTCAGGTAAAGGAAAAACTTGGCGGGCTTAGATACTACTACTCTCCCAGCACGGGTGTAAGCAAGCACGACCAGCTCCAGATGCGAGAGATCGTAGAGGACGCCGAGCGAGTTGCTTGGCAAACCTGTGAAGAGTGTGGCGATTCGGGTAGGTTGCACAAAAACTCTTGGAATGTGAAGACTCTTTGCGAGGAGTGCTTATCTCGTCAATCAGAACACCCGGAAAAAGAGGTTCACTAAACCTATGGATAGTCAAATCACCGATGAACAGCCTTTCCAGGAGAGGGTCTACAAGAACAATCATGGTCTGCTGGAGATCTATGGCATGTCAAGCGATCCTGGGGATCATGGTTATGCCAGAACGAACCCAAGCCGTATTGGGCTTTACGTGCAATCAAATAGGGATGATTCTGCACCGATGCGCTCAGCCGCTGTCCCCCTAAGCCCTCAGCTAGCTAGAGAAGTAGCTAAGCAATTGGCTGACTGGGCTGACCGCATTGACGCATCAAGCTGAGCGAGATCCTATTCTCCCCAAAGTCTGCGACCAGCTGACTCACGAGCAGAATCCATCTCAGCACTTTTTTCCTCATCATCTATCCGGCGGTAATAAGCATTATAACCCGTTTGATGGAAGGCTACGATCCTTATTGGCATAAAGAGCCGGTAACTTACTGAGCAAGAGGAGGATTTGTTTTCAACCGCACCTCCTATGGCAAAAGAAATTAGGAAGCTTATGATTATAGTATGAACTATTTTCTTAGCCAAACTCCCCTAAGCGACCAAGACCGCCAAGAAGTTATTGACCTTTTCACTCAAGCTTTTGATACAACAGCCAACAGTTTTTCTAACAACTGGGATGGTTTGTCCCATCTAGTTGATGACATGTTTAAAGCACCTGATAGTTTTGAAGCAGCCGCATCTAAACTGGAGTCGAGTGAGGCCCAAGACTTAATCCCTGAAGAAAGCGGTTGGGACCCAGCCCAAGTGGAAGAAGATCGCTTACAAGCGCTGGGCAACTGGAAAGCTTATCAAGAAGCCTACCAGAGCGTTTTAGCTGTCAGTGAAGAATGTCGAGCCGAATTTAAAGCTCTTTTGCCGGAGGACTACCATACTCAGCTAGCAGCCTCCATGCGGCAAATCAAAGATTCTATTCTTGAAGAAATCTCCCAAACAGAAACTCAAGAAGAATTAGAGTCTCTCCTTAAGCATATCAAGCCTTCGATGAGTTCTCAGATAGCGCAAAGTACTCAGGACCTATTAGGGGCAGAGGGGGCTGGCAAGTTGCATCTAGCTAAAGAAAAGTTCAATGCCGCTTTTGCTCCCAAGATAGAAATCGCAGCCAACAGCTTGATTGCCTTTATGTCTGCAGCTGAGGAACTACGAGTTTTGGAAGAAAGCGAATGTGATTCGTTCGTAACTGGCTTGGAAGAGGCCATGCAAAAAACCTTTGGCCTTCCTATGGAATAATCCCTCATCCTTCGGCTGCTTCTTTTCAAAAATTTTTTAACCGCTGGCTGCCGCAAGGCCAGCCAGCGGAAAGGGGAAAGAGAAAAGGTTCCGCGCCGCGATTTTTTTTGCAGCTCATAAGACTACATACTTTGTAAAGGCTGATATAATGAACGCATGGATTCATCTCAAAAGCGTAACCCCAACTTTAACAACGCCCCCGAAGGCTATGGTATGTCCGAAAACGACCTGAGGTTCCTTGATCGCCTGGTAAGCAAGATGATCCAGGGGCGCTTAGAAGCAGGTCATCACCCGGAAGATATTCTCCTGGCTGCCTGGGACTTTTATGACAATGCTGTTAGAGCCCTTGTTGACGGTCGATACCCTGTAAACAATTCGGTGGACTCTAAGTCAGCAATCGATCCGCAAGAGGTTAAAGAAGAGAACCTGATGCTTCAGTATACCCTGAATGAGCAGGAAGAATACATTGCCAAGCTAGAAGCAGCTTGTGCTCCTTCTAAACTAGCTAGAATAAAGCAATAGGATATTGAAAGCGGAGTAATTGTTGTTCGGCCGTATTCAAATTCTCTAGAAAAAAGCTGATATAATAAGGATATGTCAGAAGATCCCTCAAAGCAACTACCGGAGCGCATCATCGATCAACTTCATGTTCCAGATGATGCAGGTGAATACCGCCAAGACCTGGAGTCGATCCTTAAGAAAATACCTGATGGATGGGGAAGGTGGATTTCCTGTGATAGAGGATGGTATCCGATTATTGTTGAAGTCGACCGACAGCTAGAAGAGCTAATTCCCGGCTACCAGGTAAATCAAATCAAAGAAAAGTTTGGCACTTTAAGCTATTACTTTGATATTACCCAGGAAACAGACCCTTATACTCTCCAGCATCCCGCTCCGCATGTAGATGCAGACCAAGAGCAGTGGAACAAGTGGAGCGCAGGATGGGAAAGTTGGGCTGAATCAGAGGAAGGCAAAACTTATTTTGCCAAGCAGGAAGAAACACTAGCCAAGGCCAACCAGATCGTTCAAGCCGCTGCAAGACTATCTGCCAAGACATGCGAACTATGTGGCAAGCTGGGCGAGACTAAAAACCGCGGAGGATGGCTTCAAACCACCTGTGCTGAATGTGAAAAGCAGGATTAAACTCTATGGATGAGACAGAAGATTTCACAAAGCTGGCGGGTATCTTAGGACGCACTCCGAAGGAAGATTGGCGTCATCCCTTTGAAAAAGACCTTGCTAAACTAGACTCCAGTCTGCTGGAAGATGAGAGTTTTTTGCAGGAATTATATGCAGCTTTGTGTAACACTTTCTGGCTTCGCAAAGACAAGACTTATCAGGAAGAGGCGGATAATCCATTTGCACTAGTTAATGAAGACGGTGAGCATGCTTATTCATGTAGCTGGCGTTATGCCGGAGGGGTAGCGGATGACCTTGGTCGATATGGGGAAGTTCAGCATGGGCGTAACTACCTTGAATACTACTGCTCCGGTGGAGAAGGAAAGCCTAGCCCCAGGGTTGTAGAGGTATTAGGCGTGCTAGGGTGGATCCCTAAGGAACGCTAAAGATGGAGAAAAAACTTAAGTTAAGCCGCTACCGCAGCGTGATGGAGACTCCTCCTGTCTGGGAAATAGTCCAGATTCCTGGATTATCAGTTCTTGGGTATCCTGGACGTAAATGGATGGTTGCCCCGACTCCCGATTTACACTACTTAGATGCTGTAGCCTACATGGAACCGGAGGAGTGGGAAGAATTGATCATAGCCAGTGGCTTTAAAGATCAGTCAGAATACCTTCGGGCTTGGGCACTTGCCGACCGAATGGTCTCTCAAATATTTTCTAGTAGACGGGAAGCACTACAGGCTATACAAGCTGCTGTGTTAACCTTAGAGGTCTCTGAGCACAGTGAATAGACTCCACTTAAGAAAACTAGCCTCGGTCTATGGCAGAAGGAGACTGCTGAATGCCCTGCCCTCGGTTGGACAGCAAGAGCCCACCAACGCTTCGGCAATTTGGGAGGTGCAAGAAATACCGGGGCTGTTTGTTGCGACCCATTTTGTAGTAGGCCCTTACACTAGTGAGAACAAGTGGATTACATGGATTATGGGTCCAGAAGACAGCTCTTCTCAAGCTAGAGAAATTGCCCAACAACTAGATGGTCAATTATTTTCCACACGCGCAGAAATCATGCAGGCTATAGAAGCGGCTAGACTCTGCCTTTAGACCAGTCAATGCATTCGAATAACCACTATAGCTTCCTGGTAGTCCACTTCTCGACACCGTCATTTGCACAAATCGGGGCCTATCCCTTTGCTTAAGTTGTGTAGTTTGAACCTGTCTGCTGCTTACTGTCGGGTGCGGCTCTTTACCAAGCGATCCCAGTTTCCTGTGAGCTCCTCCCTAAGGTTACCCTGGAGATCTAGCATTGATTCTAGCAACACTTTGCCCGCTGTCGTGGTACGATGCAGGGGAAGCCAAGCTTGCCTTGGGATGTCCAAAGCAATCTCACCAGAAGTTTGGCCTGTTTTGATTTTATCTACCAGCCACTCTCCCTGAGGGTCTTTCTGGGGCTTCCCATTTTTCAAGCTAACGCAAATGGTGGTCTTGAGTTTAGTCACCAGGGCTTGACCCATATCATCTTTAAGACCCGGTATCGGGACATAACCTACCAAGCGGCATGAACCGTCTGCACGAATACGAAGCACTTCCTCGCCCGTATCCTTGTCGATTTTAGTCTCAGGCTTCAGACATCCAAATAGATTGGGGTGTCTGGCAATAGAGCGATGCACTTGGGGCAAAACAACCTGAGAAGTATGCTTGGCATACCACATCTTTCCTTCGGCATACTGAACATGGGGAGAAGTATCAGTGATGCTGCTATTGGCAAGCATTCGAATCTGGAATTCATCCACTGCATGTTGCGGAGAGTATCGATCTTCGCCGCTAATCTCAGTTAGTTTTACTGACAGACTCTCAGGGGTAGGTGGCTGCCGCGTGGCGTCAGGGGTTAGTTTTTTACTCTGAGTAGTACGTTTAGTACTCTTGTGCTGATTGGTCACCAGGAACACCTCTCCGTTGCCCCTATCCTTCACTCTCATGATCAGATCAAAGAATGCGGTCTTAGAGAACTCGCTCATTACTTCAACTTCGTATTCGTTGTCATCCTCGGATACCCAACTACCAAAAGTATGGCCGCTCTCTACCATCTTCTCGGTTAAACCGACAGTCTTTAATACTGCGTGGCGCCAACAGTCTTCTGCATCTTTACCGGTAGCTGGATCCATACCCAAGTCTTCCAAGTTAGCCTCAGCTAACTCATCTTTCCAGTTGTTGGCAAATTGCTCCGAGGTAAAGAACTCAGCATGAAAGCGTAGCTCGTCAGGAATCTTTTCTGGAAGCAGGTCTTCTATTTCTGCCGTCAGCCTAGCTGCCTGTTGAATCCCGTCTAGGCCCTGGTAAAGCCCCTCTCGAAACTCTGGAGTAGCAGATGGAAGATCTAATATCTCATCAAATCCCTTTGCTCTTTCCCTGGCTAAAGTGAGTTCTCGTCTACGGAAGAACCTATGAATGTTAGCCTCGCTAACCCCCTCAGATCTTTTTCTCTTAGCTTCATTTAATGTATCAATATGAAACTTTCGCTCATTTTGTTCGACCAATCTGGCCCTGTCCATAGCATCTTGAGCCTGATTATCTAATTCTCTTAATTCTTTTTCGGCAACTGGCTGAAAAACTCCCATTAACCGGGTGCCTTCCATGTTGTCCTCCAGAGTCCCCAATAGACCGGCCATGCCGCTGTCTAGCCCTTGCCGACAGCTATCATCAGCTCCTTTGCCCATAATTTAATAATAACTAGAGGATCAATAATTTGCGACATCAGAGTACCCAGTGGAGAAAGTTCCTGATATACTATAGTCGATGCCCAAAACAGCTTACATCAAAATCGTTCCGGCTCATGCTAAGAATGTGCGCTATGAGGCAGGGGAAGAGCACCTGAAGTCTATGACAAGAGATGAGTGGATTGCAGTTGTGGAAAAGCTTTGTGCCCTAGGTGGTGACGCCGCAGCCGGACAAGGTGTACTAGAAAGGCTTCGAGAAGAACATGAAGACGATAAAGGAATCGCCGCAATACAATCCACCAGTCTTATGCACACTTTTGAGGATATCTTGAAAAGATTTCGAGCGGATCTTGAAGCTACGCATATCCCTGAAGAGGATATTTTTTATCTTGAGTACGATCCTACCGAGTGGTTTGCGACTCCTGGTCGCTCCTTTGGTGCTTACCTTTCAGGCCGAATGTTTGCCCTAGCAGCAGCGGGGGTGCTCCAAGCACAGGGCATTCCTGTGTATGGCACTGGTATTGCAGAAGAACCCGAGGGTCTTAATAGCTAAATTGGCTGAGTGCCCTCCGTGTCGTCTTCCAGAGTACCTAGTGGAGAAAGTTCCTGATATACTATAGTCGATGCCCAAAACAGCTTACATCAAAATCGTTCCTTCTCATGCTAAGAATGTGCGCTATGAGGCAGGAAAAGAGCGTTTGGAGGCTATGAACCGGCTGGAATGGGCCGAAGTGCTTCAGGCGATTTTTGATCTTGGTCAGGCGAGTCCTGAAGAATCCGCTGGGTGGCTCGACTTGCTTCAGGAGACCCTAGAAGACTCAAAGGGTATTGGCAATTTGACTGCTCTCAAGCTAAACCATACCTTCCAAGATATTCTAAATGATTTTAGGAGAGATCTGGAGGCTACGCATATCCCTGAAGAGGATATTTTTTATCTTGAATACGATCCTACTGAGTGGTTTTCAGAACCTGGTCGTAACTTTAGGCAGTTCACATCAGGCCGAATGTTTGCCCTAGCAGCAGCGGGGGTACTCCAAGCACAGGGCATTCCTGTGTATGGTACTGGCATTGCCGAAGAACCCGAGGGTCTTAATAGCTAAAATAGTATTATGCCTCGACACCGCGGAGTGTGCCGCCCGCTTAGCCTGCGAGCAAAGGTTTGCTAGGTGTTCGGAGGCCTATTTTAGCTCCTGGTTTGCTCTTTTCGATGAGAGAAAAACGTTCAGACTTCAAATGCTCGCAGTCGGGATGGCAGGATTCGAACCTACGACTTCTGCGTCCCAAACGCAGCGCTCTACCAGGCTGAGCTACATCCCGTATGATGACTGCCTGATTATATCAGGACTATAACCAAAGGAGTTGATTTAAGCTTGGGATGAATGGCCTAGAGCCTCTTCATCCCGCTGCAGGCCACTTAGGATGTAATGCTTGAACATCTCTTCGAGAGTCTTATTGCTGTCCTCGGCATTCTGCACCATGCTATCCCAGAAGCGGTCATCGAACCGGAGTGAAATCCAAAGAGAGTCATCTTCCGCTTTGAGCATATCTACAGCATTCCAGCCCCGGGGAGGATTCTGGTTTTTTAGCACCTTGACCTGTCGGGGGTTATCGATCTCAAAATCTGCTGATTCTCCATCCAGCGGGTAAAGACGGACTATGGTGCGAGTGTCTTCTTGTTCTGCTACCCAGCCCTTGCGGCGCCGACCACCGTGCGCCACCGATACTTCGCTTCCAACCATAATTGATGATGTATCTGTAAGAGTCATATTTCCAGTATATCATTCATTCCCAAGAAGGGGAGGAAGGAAATCCCTACAGGCTTGTACTGCTTGTAGAGCCTCCTGCCTGCTTGAAAATCTTTGCCCACGCATCTGCTTTGATATGCGGTCTGCCCCCGAGCCGCGCACTAGAGTCGTTATGCACTTGATTCGCCAGCCTCCCTTACGCTCTGGGCAATAAAAGATTAGTCCAGGCAGATCTTTACGCATCCACATTGCAGAGTCATGCCACTGGGGTTTGTTGTTTAGTTGGATCCATCCCATGATTATGCTCCGCACTCATTTCGGTTTAGGTCATTATAGAGGTGGTCTGACAACCACCAGGCTGCGCTTAATGATTCAAGCAGCTCTTTGCGGCTGTTGAACCCTTGGCCTTTCATCATTTTGCCGACCATATCTACTCGCCAGAACAGCTTCTCTCGTTCATTGTCTCCAGGCATTTCTCTTAACCGATCCCGAAAAGCTTCAGTATAAGCGGGCTGTATTTGCCACTTACTATTTAGGCGCCTGCCACGCTGGTCAAACTTTTCGCACAACTTGAAAACGGTTATACCAGGAATCTCATTAACCTCCCAGGTAGCGGAAACCCAAGCAGTGCCGGGCCAAGGACTTTTCCGTTTGCTAAAAGTGAATCCCTGGTCGCGTACCATAAAGAACATTATATCAGTATTAAGACTCATGCAGGGGCTGCGGTTAAAGCTAGGTTTATACCTTAAGTCCAGTCTCAAGCAGAGCTGCGTCCAGAGCCTGTAAGGCTTCCTTCCTGGTAGCAAAACACTGGCGATGCAGCTTACGAAAAACCTCTACTGCCTCCCTGAGATGTTCAGGACACTGATTCATTTCCAAGTAGCCAGGTTTTCGGGTTTCCTGATCTAACAGGTTGTATACACGGTGGTACCAATCCCAGCCTCTTTCTAAATGGTCCATGTGATCTACATATAAGTCAAACTGCCAGGGTGAGCTGAAGGAAGTCTGGCGAACACACAGGCCTGGAATGCGCTGTACTGCCCACGCTACCGAATGGCCCATGGTGTCACGGTCAAACCATAAGCGTCTCAGGCCGGTTTTACTCATTACAGATCTCCCGTAGGACTAATCCTGCTTGGGTTTGCTGTTTTTCTTCTTGGCCTGTGACTTTCCAGGCTTTGCAGACTGCTGATCGTCCATGGCCTGAGCGAAAGCCTCCTGGTAGTGGCGATGCATCTCGGCGGCATGAGCATCTTTTCTTGCCTGGTATTCCTTGGAGCGGGCGCGGTCATTGGTGCCGCGAAGGTCGTCTAGAGGGTTACGAACTAAAACGCAAAAAGAGTTGTCGCCTAGTTCACTGATGGAAGTGCCGATGTACCAAAAATTATTGTCTAGAAGTTTATTTAAGATGTTCATACCAATCAATATATCAGCCTGGTTGCAAGATGAAGCAGGGATGCTGATATATTAAAAACATGGACTTTACCATTCAGAAGGTTTACAGCAAAAATACTCGACGGCTTAGACCCTCGGCGTGGTGGGCTATAAGAGAACTACCTGGGGTTGTACTATGCCGCATCCCAGAGTCAACTTATTCTGAAGGCTGGTCAATTGTGCTAATTGCAGAAGATCTTGATTCCTACAAACATACAAGTTGGGAAAAGAGGGGGTCCCCGTGGGAAAATGAGGATGTGGAAGATCTGAGACAGTGGGTTTATCATACTCACCCGCTGCCTGAGCATTGCCCCCCAATTACACGGCAAACCCTTGAGTTGTCTGCAAACCTTTCAAAGCAATTATTTCCTACTAGGCGCGAAGCTCTGCAAGCCATCAAGGCTGCCATCGTATTACTCGAATCAGAATAAGCTCTTGCGCCGCAGACTGATGCCCTCTAAAAGAAAAAAACCGGCCCACGAGGGGCCGGGTGGTCTAGGTGGCCCACGACAGGCCGGTGCACATAATTAATATATCAGGTTTTTTGCTCTTTAGTTATATACCGCTGCTATAAGGCAGACTAGTGCTTATAATGAAGCTATGTGGAAAGCCTTGGGTGTTTTACTGGTCGGGCTATGTTTTGCAGCCAATGCATCAGCCAATACCGCTGGATTAAAAGACAGCAGCCTGCGCTCAGGCGTTTGGATTGGGGCAGCAATGGACTCCAGCCAACCCCTTGATCAACAGGCTGATTTAAAACAACATTTCACCGCACTAACCAGTGAGAATGCTTTTAAATGGGGCGAAATGGAATCTACTCAAGGGCAAATAGATTGGAGTGCAACAGACCGAATAGTCTCTTTTGCACAAGAGAATCATCTACGACTAAGAGCTCATACCCTTTTCTGGCATCGCATGCAAAACCCTTCTTGGGTAAGAAATCAAGTTCAATCATCAGCTAATCCTAAATCCAAGCTTTTCGAGATTATGGACCAGCGCGTATCGCAGGTTATGGGAAGGTATAAAGGGCACATCGATGTTTGGGATGTAATCAATGAGCCACTCAGAATGGACGGCCAAGGCTGGGACCTATCAGACGGGGCTTCAGGCCCTGCCAATTTCTTTTACCTAGCGGCAGGAGAAGACTATATTGACCATGCCTTCAAGGCAGCTCGCAGAGCAGACCCTCATGCCAAGCTGTTCTTAAATGAGTACATTAGCCGTCCTGCTTTGGACGATCCAAAGTCCCAAGTCCTACTCGGCCTGGTTGCTCGATTAAAAGCACGCGGAGTCCCTCTAGATGGAGTAGGTCTGCAGATGCATGGTCTTGGAAGTTTGATTAGTCCCTGGTTTAGTGCCAGTACCAATGAACTGCGCCTATATATCAGGAGGCTGGCAATACTTGGGGTTAAGGTAGAGATTACTGAAATGGATATTAGCTTACCCGCTGTGATCAAAGATTTTGGCAAACCGGGTATGACTAACGGGCAGCATCTTGAATTACAGGCACAACTATACAGACAAGTCGCCAGGGCGTGCGCACTGGAACAATCTTGCAGCGGCGTAACTGTCTGGGGATTAAGAGATAAAGACAGCTGGCTTAATAGTTTCGTTCCTGGAGGGCCGCATAGACCGCTACTACTTGACGATACCGGACTACCCAAGCCTGCTTATTATTCACTAGCTCAGGCACTACTGTCTCGCTGTCAACATTCCACTCAGAGGCTCTGCTCTGAGCCTTGGCCTAATCCCTTTGATCTTGGCGCACCCTATCCCGGAGTAAGCTGCCGAGATTGCATCAGGCCGCATTTGAAACATAAACTGGTTCAATTAGATCCTCGTGCATGGAAATGGCGTCGTACAGTGATGGGGTATTCTTATTACTGGATGCAGTCGGTGAAGGGGAGTAACAGAGGATATAAAACAATCCCTGGCTCAAAAAATAAGCCATGGCTCAGGGCCTCTTCAGGGCAAGTTGCCAGGTGGGTAAAAGTTTGCCTTCGGGCTAATAATGAATACGGAGCATCGCGGATGGTATGTACAGCTGCCAGGGGTCCGTTTCGCTAGACGCCTGATACCCTGAAGTTAAGTATATGCAAGAGTTATATTGAGCTATGGAAGAGTTAACGCTTAAGAAATATTCCCCTAAAGGATCTTTTGCTTCTGCTCTATGGCTGGCAGAACAAGTCCCTGGGATTTATTTGGCTTTGGATAATTACTCCTATCCAAACCATTCACAAGGGTATAGATGGAAAGACCGCAACCATCGTGGGTGGATGATTGGTTGTTTATCTTCCTTGCAAGGCAAACATATGGCTACCCTTAAGTCAGATGCTTTTCATAAACTGCAAAGCCAGCGCTTTCAAACCCGCAAAGAGGCATTAATTGCATTGAGAGCTTATCTAGAGATGGTCGGAGTCCGATAGTATGAAACTAAAAAAATTCTTAGGCAAAGAACAAAGCTCATGGCCCTCTGCAGTTTGGCAACTTGCAGAAATCCCGGAAATTCTGATCCTTCAAACGAGTCCAGCTGATCAAGATGGCTATCCCGTTGCCGGGAAAAATGTTTGGCGAGTTGGTCGCACTGGACCTAATAATCCACAAGCAGTCAAAGCAGCAATCGCCTTGCTGTACCATACCTTTAGCACCAGGAGAGAAGCTCTACAAGCTGTAGAGATAGTATTAATGCTTCAAGATCAAGATGATAATTAATTCCCCTGAATTATCCTTTTGAGCAGTACAATAAGAAATGGCTCAACTGTCCTTGTTTAAGCTCTACCGTCATGCCGACCGGCTTAGCGGAGAATGGGGTATTCAGGAGTGTCCAGGGGTCATTCTTCGCAAACGTTGTGCGGATATTTCTTCTCTCGAATTACTAGAACCATTAAGAGACGTGCTACCAGGGTCCATACAGGAAGCTGAAATTCTGGAGCGCATATTTAAGCCTTTTAAGAATGACGTTCAGGGATGGATAGTAGAAGTTAAAGGCCATACGTCTCTGGTGCAATGGATTGGAGACTATGCACCATATGATGTGATGATCAAAACAAAAAACCAAGCTCGCTCATTTGCTCACATGCTAAGGCCTATCCAAGATAGAGTATTCCATACCCGAGATGATGCGCTGAAAGCGCTGGAGCGCCTGGTGCCATTATCTCATTACTTACCCTAAGAGTTGAAGGTCGGGCGGTTAAACCCGACCTTCTGTTTTTCTTTTAATAGGACTTTTCTGCTTCTACGCGCTTTGCTTTTCAGCACTTGTGCTCCACAGGTGGCAGCATCACCGCCTACGTAATTAATATAGCCGAAGCTAGACCAATCCCTAAGCGGGCCACTCGCATTTTGCACCTCGAAAGATACATCGCTGTCCTAGGCGACAGTTCATTATACTGCACCTACCCTATGACAACTACCAGTAATCATCGTATCCAAAGGCGCAGCCATAACAAAAATCAAACCAAGGAGCACATTCTGCGCCACAGCTTTGACATCCATCAGGTGTATTGATGATTGTTTGAGGCAGTAGCTTTTCGACTCTCCTACTGGCTTTAGCTTCAAGGTTCGCAGCTTGCTGCATGCCAACCCCATGCTCTTCTCCAAAACATCCCACAAACCATCTTAAGGCGGCAGCTCCAGCAGCTATCTGCTCGGCGTCTTCCAGCGAGCTTGAGCCAATTTTTACAGAGAGGTAAGAGCTTAATTTTTTCTTTCCAACCAGAGCGTTGGTAAGATCTGACAAAAGTTGTGCTTGGTATGAATTGTCGCTGTTTAGTGGGCTGTGCATGAGCGTCCATACCTGTTCCAAGTCCAAGTGTTGTCCGCTTTTGCGAAGCGTTCTGCGCACTATCCTTAACCTTCCCAGTATTTCTTGGGGCTGTTCCAAGTCAATCCAAGAGGCAGACCTTAATTCTTGTCGTGCAGTCTTATACCATTGCTCAATAGC
>Ga0214923_10003776_pt1 | contig 18752 bp, 11 predicted proteins | sample LL1510_MetaG_FD_177993 | JGI IMG/M metagenome (GOLD analysis project Ga0214923, IMG submission 177993) | Freshwater microbial communities from Lake Lanier, Atlanta, Georgia, United States - LL-1510 | ecosystem: Environmental > Aquatic > Freshwater > Lake | place: USA: Georgia | collected...
ACTCCGATTTTTTGGAAGATAAGTGTAAATAATTCCACTCCATATTAGATTTTCAGTGTAACGAATAGGATTAAAATCAGTAACCATCATTGCGCATGCTAATGCTAATTGAACTCCCAATGCCCCTTTTTCCATAGACACATCGCTTGTTTCTAAACAGGGATTGTCAATAAAAACACCTCTAATTCCTTTAATTAAATTACGTATTTTATCAACGGTCGATTTATTCCCTGTATTTTTAATAAACATCACATCGTCGTAAGTTATAAACAAACCATAACCTAGCAATCTCAAAATTAATGAAACATTATGAACTTGAAGAGCAAGTCCGAGTAAGCTAACACGATATAAACGACTTGGAAGTAATTTACCGAAGTTAACAGTTTGTTTAAAATGGATTACAGAAAAAATTGCAAGTTTTTTGGAAAACCCCTGAGAATCTCTCCCGCCTATATATGTTCGAAATGTAAGCAATCTTCTTGTTATGTTTGCTTTATTCGGACGAGACTCGTATTCATCAAGAAGTTCATTAAGTCTTTCTAAAAACAAACGAGTCGCGCCTTCTAATTTAAATTTTTCGCCACCATCAATCCACATCGTGATGGTGTAATCAGCGAACCATAAATTTAATAATTCATCTATGTTTGTACACGAATTCATTCTTTCCATTCCCTTTTTCGTTCTAGTAAATTTTACCTTACGGTAGATAGCTCCAGGGGCGTGGTAGATAGCTCCGGGGGCGTGGTAGGCTACAGATGCAGCGGTTTTAAAAGTATTTGAAATTAAGTTATACATACCACTAGAAGGTTTGGATTGATGAGGAGGAACCGAAGAAGGTTGAGACGGAGGAGGTGGCGGTGGAGCCGGAACATCTGAAGAAGATTGAGAAATAGGAGGCGTGGACAGAATACTGTCTCTTTCTGATTCTTCTTCTATGTGATGTACATTTTCATCGAGCATAACTTCATGTGAGTTTGTATCAAACTCATCGGATTTTACACATACAGGATACAGATGATTTCGAGCTTTGTAAGAAATTTGTTGAAATAGAGCTGGAATAATATATATAAGACCGCGAAAGTCTTCGTAATTTATTTTCACTAAAAGAACCAATATAAATGTTGACAGAACCGCCCCATTTATAGCGTGTGGCATAGCAATAAGAGCAAATGGAAACCCCACCCCTGTCGCTGTCCCTGCAATGGCGATTGCTGCAGGCGTTCCCATTCCGCCTAAACACATAAGGTAAAGCCCGACATATGCCCACATTCTAAATATAAACATGCTTATAGATAATACATTAATTCCATCAGTAATATGAAATCCGCCTTTATATTTTCTAGAAACGCGTCTTCTGTTTTTTCTAGATGTCTTAAAAGACGTACGAAACCCCTTTCTTTTTTTTGCTTTAGTTTTCTTATTGACGACTTTCTTAAAAGTCCTTCTTATTTTTCCACCTTCTTTTGCGGTTGACTCCGGAATCGAATCTGTGACAGTCGCTTCATCGTCGCACGAAACGCCGGCAATAATAATTTTTCGTTTGGCATTGAGGAGTCGTTTGCATCTAACGTTTTTAGTTGTTTGATCGTAGTTTTTGAAATGTTCATCGCAAATCTCATTCGTTTTGACTTTTTTGGCAAGGTCTTTGCAAACATAATAATAAGGAGTATATCGTGTAATTATAGAACTACAGTTTTTTTTCATATAGTCAGTTTCAGCTTGCTGGTATTCGGCACGGGTAATTTTACTTGCTTTGTCGTAAGGTTCTTTCATCCAATCCAATTTTTCATAAATCTTTTTTCTTAACTTTGGACATTTGTTTTCATAACGTTTATTATAAATTTTAACTAAATGATAAACCTGAACAATGCTTCCTCTTGTTAAATTGTTGCAATTTATAATTCCGACTGTTATCATAAATTTTACGATTTGAACCAATGCAAAAATCATGACATCAGGAAATTTTTTTAAATCAAAGTAAAATTTATTATTGTTTTCTTTTTCAACCTCTGTTATTTTTTTCCAATTTTCGCTGTTTTGTTTCGAAACTATTTGCGTATTCCCACACATATTAAATAAATCGCGTGAATATGGATTAAGATAAAAAACGCCATGATTTGTTTTTTTTGCGACGGCGAAATATTTTACGAAAAGAACTCCATATTTATCATTTCTATAAAAGTATTCATCTGGGTTTAAGGATTGTTTTTCTGAATTGGACAAAGGCGGAGATTTGTCTGTTGTATCATCGTTTCGTTTGATGAAGCTGTCTCCTAAAACTTCACTCATGTCATCGAATGAAATTCCGCATACAAATATAATTGCATTCGTTTTCTCAATGATTTTTTCATATAAATGTCTGTGACTTTTTGATAGCTTAAAAATCGTGTCGTGACTTTCACTTCCATGTTTAAATTTTATAGTTAATGAATCATTATCATCGATTAACTCGTCGGCGGTTATTTCTAAATCATTATTGGGTTTCTGTCTTATAAAACATGAATAAATATAACAAGCCACATATGATACATAAACAGTCTCATAACCGTTAATAATGTTTTCATAAATTTGTAATTTTTCAATATCATTTTCATTTTCTTCTTGTTGTTTTTTTTGTTCTTCGGTTTGTGTTATCATTTGCCGCATCGTTTGGGTTTTCTTAAACTTGTCTATTTTTGCCTTTAAGAAAGCTATTTTGCCATACGGACCGTTTTGTTCGTATATATCATGAATTGTGTTAAAATTAGTGAACATTTCGTGAAATTTGTTCGCATAGAATTCGTAATTTGGTATAGGCTTGGTCCAGTTTTCGTCTTTGTTTTCTATTTGCACGTGCTTTATTAATATTCCATGTGCTAATTGTTTCAAATTAAAAGCATATTCATCAAATATAACATAATCTCTTGAAGGGCTATTATTGAAAAAAGACTCTAATAAATCGACTAATTTTTTAAATTTCGATTTTTTTTCAACGTTTTTATTGTTTTCTTCTTCTTCTTCTTTCATGATTGTGTCCGCAGTTTGTTTTGCAAAATCTGAAACTGTACTGAGCTTTTCTCGATTTTCATCAAGAACAGCATCTATTTGTTCGTCGTCCATTTGTTCGTCGTCCATTTGTTCGTCGTATTCATCCCTTGGAGGCGGCGGCGAGTTTTCCATATTCTAACATATATATATATATATTCTTTATTAAATTGATTTCACTTATTTCGCGCGCAAATCGTTGGAAAACTGGATGACTTTCGAAGTATACGTCTTGGAAATATCGCGCAAACACTCGTTGACATAGTCCACAATCGGATCGATTTCCTCCAACGTGTCAATTACAAACTCATTATTAAATGCCTCGCGCAGATGCGTGTAAAATCGGTTCACGATATCGGTTACTGTATTCAGCAATATCGTGAGCACATTATGAATCTCCCGCGATTTCTCAAACTTTTTATCGTTACGCTGGAGCGTGGTCTTGAATTGTTCTTCGGTAATGCGATTACGCATATAATCGATGCGGAGCTGTTCGTTGCGCGTCTCCCTTGCGCCGATCTCGTATTTGCTCATGATCGTATACCGCATATGTGTAGTGTGTCGAATAAGACGCATTACAAAATCCTCGCAGGGTTTCGACAAATAATGCTCGGGATGACGATTTCTCAAAGTGGTGCGAATGTACGTAAACGTATTATGCGTGATTTCGTTATGCTGACAGGGAATGTCTCCCGCCGCGCGCGGGACTTCGTTTCCATTTCGGCGCAACCACTCGAAATAATGGGGGTTATGGACGTTGGCTTCGATGCGCCCCGTGCGCCAGTTGAATGCGGTGTGACATTGCGTACACCACATTTGATCACACCCGTTAATCTTATAAATACCCGTCCTACAGTTCGGGCAAGGTTTCGTATCTAGCCCCAAGAGTTGGACCGTAGCCACGGTTTCCGGATTACACGTATGCTCAGCATCGCGCGTAAATCCCTTGATTTCGTGACAGTCCGGACACGCCCATTGTTCGCAGAGCCCGCACTTCCATTGGGTGCTTAGGAATCCGCGGCAGCCTTCGTCGGGACAGTTCTTGATAAACTCGACGCGCTGTACAGGATTCACCGCATGATTCGACGCGAGTGTGTAAATCTGATTTTGCATTGTGTTGCGTTCTAGAATGAGGGCATGAATCTGTTTTTGTAAAGCCGACATTTTTTTAGCGAGAGCCTCTCTTTGAATCGTGCGTTCTACGAGTGGCTGAGTAGCGGGCAACAACGCACGCTCGTTATCAAATAACAGCTGTTCGCGACGTTGTTTGAGTCGACCCTTGATAAACGCGGCAGTGAATGCATCGCGAATATGCTGGCGAGTCCAGTCGCGACCGCACGCGGGACTCATGCATTTGACGACGGATTCTCCGAGGACGTAGGTTTCGCAGCATGTTCGGCATGCTGCGAAATTACAATATGGACAAGATATACATTTTCGGGTGCTTTGATTGAGCGATTCGTCGCAGATTTGACAGGTAGACATGGTTTTGTTAGACACCATTAATAACGGTATTATTTGATAGATTCAATTTTTAACACAGCGATTCCTCTTTCTTCCCTGGGTTTTTCTTTTTTTATTGCGAGGATGTCTTCTCGTTAGTTTTCGTTTTCCTCCTCTGGGAGGAGGATGAGGCATTGCACCCGGAGCGCTTCTAATTAATTTCTCTCTTAATAATGCGTTTAAAGCCTTAGATGCTTCATTTATAGATGAAATACTTTGACTGTAATCTTCTTTATATTCACAATATCTTTCTAATAATGATTGATTCTCATAGTTTCGAGTAACTCGCGGATTTATTTTTTCTAAAAATTGTTTTAGATCATCGTCATGTTGATATTTATAGTTTAAATTATATAGCAAAACCAAATCTTTAGTGTCTCTGCAATCATTGCATTCTTGTTGACAGTCTTTGTTCATAAAAGACGTAGAGTTTTTCAATAATTTATTCGGATTCCATATTTCGAAAAATCCGTTATTTTCGCCCTTGGTTGTGGTATCTCCAAATTGGTCTTGTAAAGTGCAGTATTCACTAATGATTTCGTATATATGATCTGAACTATTGGTAGTGCCTTTGAAATAACTGCGACCGTAGTCTATGATTTTTGGTTCGCCCGTTTGTGTTACCAATACATTTTCCAAGGTGAGATCATTATGAACGAAATTTGGATATAGAGAATTCAAACTAGAATATATTTTATGCAATATTGATAAAGTTTTCGACATATCATAATCTATGCTTTTCAAGTAATCTTCCAGAGATAGGGCGTCATCCACGTATTCAATTAATAATGCAAAATTTTGATTACATTTGCATATATCATGATATTCAAATGATTTTGAATTGGATTTGTTTAACAAAGTTAAAAATTTAATACTGTTTGTCGAAAAAGAAGGCGCCGTTCCGCCGTTGTCACATTCTATTACTTTTTTTATATCTCTTCCATACCAAGTTTTACCAACTACGACTGTTGCTTCATATTTGAATAGAGCGTAGGTTTTCACAAAAATAGAATGACCTGACGATATTTTCGCGTTAATATAATCTTTTCCGACTAAATATTCATACATAAGATTATCGTTATCCTTATTTAAAGGAGTCTTTAATAATGCTTTTTTTCCGTTTTTATAAGTAACCGTATACGTGGTTCCATTTAATCCTTGTGAAAGACTGGTTATCTCAGTCATGTTTTTTGTATTTGAAAAATAATCTATATCTGACATATCGTAATCCTTTGAAATATTATGACAAATTAATATTTCAACGTCGATTTAATTGCGCTTAGAGCGAGATTTCCTCGATTTACGTCCTCCTGATCTGGATCCTTTTCTAGAAGCACTTCGTGAATGAAGCGGGAGAACACGTCGATAAGGAGTCCGTCTTTTTGTTTTAGGAGGAGAATATCTAGGAACGCGATTCAATAGTTCACCAAATAAATTTGAACGAGCTACTGTCGTTGGAGTTCCGGGCATTTTATAATATACAACTATATATTTTTACGCGTCGATCGTGGCTTTTTCCGAGAACCCAATTTCCGCGTTTTTCCAAGACCTGTTCTAAATAAATCCCTACGGAAATACTTGAACATTCGATGATCCGTTTGAAACGCGCCCCATTTGGTCGCTCTTATTATATCTTGGAACATAGGACTATTTATAAACCGGATCCATCGTTCTCCCTCGGCTTTCGAGTTGATCGGAATACCGAACGATAGTTGCGACATTCCGTATTTTCCAAGATAATCGTTATACGGATATTGGCGTTCGTTGGCGTTCAAAATCACTTTCGGGACGAATTGCGTAGGATCGCGCTCCGATGCGTATAGTATACCTAAACCCTTTTCGCCAATTGTATGCACGACCGGATATTTGTTTTTCACAGATCGCGTCTTGGAAATTCGGCGTGCTTCATATTTCGCATAATCAAAAATAATAGGTATGCCGTTTTTGGGATATTGAACTAATAGTTTCTTTATCACCGGAAACGCGTAGTTTGGGAGAAAGTTCCAAGACCGAATATCAAAGTTCTTGAAAACCATGCCTTTTTCGTCGATAATCTTGGAGTTATTAGTTCCGGACGCCGTCTGAATAATATAATTATCGAATCGAGATTGAACATCGAACCATTTCTTACCATCGTCTTTACTATGTATCCGCAAAAACAATAAGTGATTATCGTGAGTCATTGTAGTCCAGAGTTTGGATTCTGGGCGTCTCCAAGATGCGGGTGTTAAAAACGCCAAATAACCTCTGGGTTTAACGATCTCCAAGCCCGATTTCACAAAAGATTCCCATAAAGCGCGTCTACCTAAACCGCCGTCGTATGTTCCCTTTTTCGGAGTCTGAAACGGAGGATTACCTAAGACAACGTCGAATGTGTTGACTGAGGAAAAATCCCGCGTCCATTTTTCCTTCTGTTCCAAGAAATTCGCCAAAGATATATTCGCCCGTGCTCCAAATAGCCGACGCATTGTATGAACATTCGAAGGATTGATTTCGACCATATAGAGCATGTTTCCAAGAATATGGTTTTTTCTATGGGTCTCATCAGGAAACTCGCCACGCAAAGACTCCATAAGTCGAGAAAAAACGAGTGCCGAATAATTCCCCGTCCCGGCTGCAGGATCGAGCCATTTCATATCGGATCGTTTCCATATTGCCGCGGGTAATTCATTCAATATCTCGTCAATCAAGTCGGGATGCGTTAAGACCTCACCGAATTCGTCCTTTTCTTTATCCGTGTCTCGAGGACGTAAACGTTCTTGGATATATTCTCGAATTTCCTGGTTTGACATATTTAAAAAAAGAGGTTTCATTATCTAGTATTAGATGATAAAATAATGTTATTCCCAGAAACACGAATCGAGAATGTTATGCGATCGGGATGGTTCATAATTGACCCACTTATCTATGTGAACGGTTTGTCTGAAATCGCAAATCGAATAATCGTAAAACGGAGCGGATATAAAAGTCCCATATCCACACCATCTATCTAAAACCCATTCGCCGATATACGTAGTTTCATCATAATAATCCATTTTACCGTGTCCGTGGCGTTTATCACACAGCCAATCGCCTTCATAGATATCGCCGTTCCAATAATACATGACACCATAACCCTCGCGGTTTCCGTTTACATGCTCGCCGCAATAGATATCACCGTTTTCATATTCAGCTCGCCCGTTCCCATGCTCTTCGTTTTTATAAAAGTCGCCTACGTATTCATCGCCGCGAGCGTAATGATATTTGCCGTAACCTTGCATCCGATTATTATACCAATCGCCGTCGTACCACTCTTTTCCGTCCGCCCATTTATAGAGACCTTTACCGTGGCGTTTATCGTCAACCCATTCGCCTTCGTAGGTATTGCCTGAACGGAAGGTCATCTTCCCCTGACCGTGATAATTATCGGCGGCGAAATCGCCTTCATACAGGGATCCTTTTTCCGAATCAAACATTTCGCCTTTGCCTTCGCATTTATCGTAAACAAAATCGCCGTTATACCAAGATCCATCTTTCCACTTGTATTTTCCATCGCCGTGTTTGAAATTGTTATACCAATCGCCTTCATATTCGTCTCCATTCTCGTGGACAATTTTGCCTTTTCCGTTGCGCATTTTATTGAACCAGTCACCGCGATATTGGTCGCCGTTTTCGTAATCAACAATGTATATAGTATCGTCGACGATAGTGATGCATTTTATGGGAGGCACAATCCGGGTTCGCATGGTTGGGTATTAGGTCGTCTTGTTTGAATAGTACACTATCCAAACAACATTTTCAATTTTACCTACCGCCTGTTAATTCTAGTTTTCCTAGATTGTTTTCAGTTAGAATGGATTTCACTGCATCATTGGTTAGTTTGATCCTTTCTTCAGGAGAGTTTATTTTATATTCAAATAAAACGTCCAACGATTCGGTGATTTTAATCGTAGTCGGATAAGGTTTTTCACTTTCATTAACAAAACCGTTGGTAATAAAACTTACTATAATTCGTCGATCTTTATTTTCTCTTATTTTTTTTCTATTATTCGGTATCAAAACCTCGACTCTATTAGAGTCATCTCTGTCAAGAGATAGCGATTCTCCTCGGCTATTCACTCGTTCTTTTTCTTCTAATTTTAATAACTCCCCTTTTTCATTTAATTGATAAACATCGCGTCCTTCGGAAGCAAGTTGTTTCACTCCTAATACGCCGACTTTACCTCGACCCTGTTCTTCTCTTATTCTAAACGTCTCGTACTCTTCGAACGGATTTAGTTTAGAAGGTGATAATTTATCATCTTCATAAAGAGGAACCGTATGGAGTATAAGATCGTCATTAAAACAAAGCGTATACAAATTTCGGGTTGTGTTGAATCGGAATAACGGTGAACATGTAAGCCAATCCAAATCGATTGTGTCTACATCGAACGACAATTCCGTGCTAACCGGGGAGTTAACGTAAGTTAGACAAGTACGAACGGATTGATCTTTATGAAATCCCGAGACGGGAGATTTATTTGTTGGATGGGATAGATATATGTTATATTTCTTGTCGACTACTAAATCAATCTTAGCATTGGCTAATATGAAATAAATATACGGAATAAAATAGCGCGTTAGATATTTAGTTTCGTAATTTGAAATGAATTCTTTGGTAATTGGATGAGCAAATTCACTAAATATACAGTCGACTGTTAATTCAGAATCTCTTGATAATGATATGTTAAAATAATGATGATGTTTTACGTCAAATTCATCGAAACATATATTGTAGAACTCCTCGAAAAATGTTTTTGTCTGAATGCCCTGTGGTTTCGATTTGAAACTGAAAATATTGAATAGCGGGATTACGTGATCTTTGTCCTTCTCTAAATACATAAATAAATTTTCGTTTTTCACTTCGATCGGCTCAAGCGAACATACATCAGACGTTATTTGCGTCTTCAATAAATCCAACCGTTTTTGTCTTCGGTTTCTAAATGCGGTTTGTATTTTAGCGGCTGCTTTGTTTTTTCTAGATTTGGATTTTTGACTTGGAGTGGATTTTTTTCTATGCGAAGTGTTCATTCTATATAATGGAGTGAAGAAAATACATTATATACATTATTATCCAAATACACCTTTACTTCTTCGCAATCTTTACAACCTTCGGTGTGGTTACAACCGTAGGTGTGGTTACAACCGTAGGTGAGTTTACAACCTTAGGTGAGTTTACAACCTTCGGTTTCTTTACTTTGGTAACTCCTGCGGCGGACCCCGCCTGGATGAGTTCGCGTTTCATCTTATATACATCATACTCTTTTTCGAGAGACACGAGTTCGGACAACCACATCGCCTCCAAACTCGTCGCCTGGAGTGTCGCGAGTTCTCGCTCTGTGTCCGCCTTCTCCTTCAGCGCCTTATCCACATTCTCTTGGGTCACCGAGTCCATAGGCATCTTGATCAAATATTTGAAGTCTCCGTCGATCTGATCGAACTTGAGCTTTGTCAGCAACTCGTTCACTTGCACAGCGGTCTTCTTCCTCAGATCCACCGATCCGTCGAGATTCGCCAGAATATACCGCGCGCGATTCGACAGCTTGACCAACCGGTGTTGCATATCCTTCACCAAATACGCCTTTCGCTTTCCATACATATCCAGACGCACTTTACTAAAATCATCGATGATCTCCTCCACCGTCCGGTATTTATGTAGCTTACACTCCGCGTCGAACATATGCATATTTGTAGTGGACTCGGTTGTCGTGAGCTTGAGTAACTTCTCTAAGCCGTTGATTCCGGTCGCTGCGTCCACGTTCGCCAAGAGTTCATCGAGCCGACCCTTTGCGAAAACTACGGTGATGTCGACTGCAACTTCCGTGCAGACCGAAGTGAAATCCTTGATTGCCGGCGCAATCTTCTTACCTGCCTTATCCACACCGCCGTCCATGAGCCCCTCGAGGAAGGTCACGTAGGGCATGGTCCAGGTTCCGACAGGGAGTTCGGTAATCCGGATTTTGTCTTCGCCGAGCTTCTCGTAAAGACCCTTGATCAAGTACTTTTGTTCCGCAATCTTTCGTACGGAACCCTTGAAGCCCTCATAATAGGGGACGAATTCTACTTGTTCGGTAACTCCCGTCGTTCCTTCAAGTTTGTTTCGCAAATACTGAATCACCGTCTTTGGACTAAACGCCGGAATCGAACTGGAGAATCCCGTGCCGATACCCGAGATTCCATTCATCAGCGCAAACGGAATAATCGGACAGTAAAACTCCGGCTCGACGGTGACACCGTCGTCATCCAGATACGTCAACACTGCGTCATCTGCCTCTGGGAACAAAGACCGTGTCAACGAGTTGAGTTGCGTAAAGATATATCTCTCCGAAGCTGAATCATCACCGCCTTGTAATCTACTATTATGCGTAACCACGAAATTACCAAGCAAGAAACGTTCATTTCCATCAATGCTCCATCCGTAAAATTCTCCTTTTCCAACGGGATTAACCTTGAAAGACGAGAAATGCATAGATTTTCTTGTGCGAATAACATCGCGATTAATTTGTTTTCTATTTAATAGAGTAGGAATTCTATACAAATCATTTCCGTATATTCTCAGATTCTTCATTTTACTATTCAATCCATTTTTGGTTACCTTGTTAATCGATGAATAATTTACCGATGTAGCGAATCCCAAGCTTTGTGCAATGAAATCAAGCTTATCTATGAGGACGCCGTGCAATCTATCAGATTGCGAAATCTCAAAACTAGGCGCAGAATCGCCTTGTTTTAAGCAACCGTCCGTGTCAATAAAACCGGCAAGTAATGTCAACCTCGTTTCTTCATCATTAAATATATAAGAATCGGGAATGTGCTTGTTTTTATACAATTTGTTTGCCTTGAGTATTTCCTTGAACGGGTTCATATCACTTCGTTTTGAACCACGCTCAGTGTATCCATAATTAACAGTCGCTGCGCATTTTTCAAAATGCCAATCACAAGCAAGATTGTGTTTTTGCTTCGAATCGTTACAGGCGACGCAAGTTGCGGAACTATTATTTTTATCGCCAATTGACACAACGCAACCGGATCCCTTTCTTCGAATCCCGTAATGGTAACAGTCACTTCGACCGCTATTTGCGTGATGAGTGATTTCAGCGTTTACGGTGTCAGCCCAAATCGCAAAGGACTTTACGATTTCTTCGTCAATCGTGGTAAAACCGTGACCGTTGTGATCTCCGTCGCCCAACCATGCACCAAATACATATGGATCGATCGGGACGGATTGTTTTTCCCAATGAATGCAGTTTAAATTATTTATCATCATAAGACCACGTTTATTGTAGGTTGACAATTCCATATAGTCTTCGAGTTTGATGTCAATAATGTCACTGCAATCGTAAGTTTCAACGATTTCTTCACGGAATTTTTCCATTTCTAAACGCGCCGATTCTTTCGTCGCAGCCGACTTGTTGAAATGAGCGTCAGTTTTCGAAGGACCTTCTTTCGTTTTAATCGTTTTATTCTTAATGGTTTTTCCGTTGAAATACAACATGACCCACGATTTACTTGAATCCTTCCATTCAATCTTTGCATTCTTTTTAAAATACAAAGTTAATATGTGTTGACTATTGACAACGAGCCTTTTGCCTACATGACTAACAATTTCGTACATTTCATCAACGCCGTTGGTTGTTCTAAGAACTGACCTTTTTTCGCCGTCATCCCCTACCAAAATATCTCCTACAATAACGTCCCTTGCGCTTTTCACAGACGAATCCCACATTAAAACAGGAGTATCGGGTGATAAACATCCAAACTGACCATGTGGTTCCAACAAATTCACATTGTTGGATCCGACGAAATTCTGCGCCATATTCACAATCGCACCATTGAGAGACGCCTCGCCGTGATGATACGAAGAGTGCTCTGAAACGTAACCCGAGAACTGCGCGACCTTGACCTCGGAGGTCAGCTTACGCTTGAATGCTGAAAACAAGATCTTACGCAACGACGTCTTTAGACCGTCGACCATGTTCGGAATTGAACGAGCACAATCGTATGCACTGAAATGGATGAGTTCGTTGTCAATAAACTGCTCGTATTTCACGGTCTTGTGACTGGTATCGAGGAACGCGTTCTTATCGTATTGCTCCAACCATGTCTTACGGTCGTCCGCACGCTTCTTATTGAAAATCTTATCGATGATATCATCGCACTGCGGACCAGTATAGACGAAATCCACGATTTTCTTATTGGCGAAATACTCTTTGAATTCCGCACTGGTGCTCGTTCCGAGACCCTTGAAATACTTCATAGTCCAGCCCACGGGACCGGCGTCACCGAACTCGGTCTTCCAGGTCAAATACTCGCCCTCGTTGTAAAACAACATGGTTTGTGCACCCTTCTTCGCCCTCAGAATCGGAGTATTCATGAATGAAATAAAGCCGGGGATCTTGATCAGAGAGGACCACTCCGCATGGAACAGATTGATACAGAGTGCCTTGATATGAGACCCGTCCAAATCCTGATCGGTCATCACCATGACCTTACCGTATCTCAGATTACGATGGACGTCTTCCATAGTCGCGTAAGCACGCCCAGTCTCTAAGCCCAAGATTTTCTTGATATCCGTGATTTCCTTGTTTTCGGAAATGCGCTTTAGTTGCTCGCCGCGGACATTGAGAAGCTTGCCCTTGAGAGGATAAATCCCGATGGTATTACGATCCTCGCTCGAGAGACCGGAGACAATGCCGGAAAGAGCCGAAAGTCCCTCGCACAAAATCAGAATACAGTCTTTGGACGACGCCGTGCCACTGAAGTTCGCGTCGATGAAATTGGCAATCCCACGAATGGTCTTGGTTTTTACGCCGTCCGTCTTCTTCGCCGCGCGATTCTCCTTGGCTTCGGTCAAAGAGCATGCCAGATCCATCACGCCCATTTTTGCGACTTTTTCGATAAACGCATCGGAAACGGCACATGAAGATCCGAACTTGGCGAATGGGGTATTCATGAAGTCCTTGGTTTGGCTATCAAACGAGGGGTTCTCGATATCGCAGCGCAAGAACAGAATAAGCTGCTCTTTGATCGACGCCGCGTTTACCTTGATCTTCTTTTTTTTCTCGATATACTCGCATAACTTACGCGTGATCTGACCCGTGATATACTCGACGTGCTTCCCGCCCTTGAACGTACAAATTCCATTGACAAACGAAACTTGCGTGAATTCATGGTTTGGTGCGAGAGCGACGGCATATTCCCAGCGCTCATCGGGCATCTCGTAGACGCGCTTGGATTCACCCTTTGCGCCGATATACATATCGATGTATTGCTGGAAGTTTTTCACGGGGATCAGCGTATTATTATACGAAATCTTGATTTTATTCACGGAATGGTCCGTGACTGCACCAATATCCATAACACGCTTACGCAAGAGTGCGACCATGTCTTCTGTGAGTCCGGGGATTCCGAGGCGCGAGTAATCGGGCTTGAAAGTCACAATCGTATAGGGCTTCGTCGACTTTGCCGGCGTGATCACAGGCGCGCCAATTTCCGAGAGATTTCCGCGGAACTCCTGGACGTACTTGAGACCACGGGTGTGATCCACCGTCTCCACGCGACCATAGGTCGACCAGATCAAAACAAGCTTGAATCCGAAACCGTTCTTACCACCGACGATCTTCTTCTCCGTCTTATCGTAGTTGGTCGATGTGCGTAGGTGACCGAAGATCATCTCGGGAATCCAGATATCGTATTCAGGGTGCTTCGCTACATCAATCCCGTTGCCGTCGTTGGACATGGTAATGGTGCCATCGTCCGCGATGCCGATTTTGATATACGAAACAAACTGCTTTTCAATATTTTTGTGCTGGATCATACGGATGACGTGGTCTCTACAGTTGACGATACCCTCATCGAAGAGCTTATAGAGCCCGGGGATATACTCAATCTGTCGCTGGACGATCCGCGCCTTGGCTTCGTCGTAGACCCACATATCGGCGTCGATGTTCTCTACCGATCCAATATAGGTATCGGGATTATCGAGGATGTGCTGACGGTCCGTTTTTCTTTGGTACTGTTTTGCGAGAGCCGCATCGTCATTTGAGACGGCGGCGGCTAATACAGAGTTTTGCAAAATGGCTGACATTTCGTTTTGTTTGCATTTCGAGAAAACCTTACTAACCGTTTCAATTTTTACGCGGCTACTATTTTGTCAAAGGGGGGACCATATGGGGTCAAATAAACTAATTTTTACCGGCGTAACTAAGGAGGGTATGGAAATTCGCGAAGCTTACTCCTGCTAAAATTGATTTAGTGTAACAAAAACTCACGTCACTTCAAATATTATAATGACACAAAATTCCGATCGTCTTCAGAGCCTCTTGGAAAGACGAGAAAAATATCTAACGCAAGGCGGATGTGATTTCGATAATCTCCAAGATTACTTTGGATACAAAAACACACCGAATTCATGGCACCAAATTTCGCTGAAACGCGATTCCACGGATAACACCAAATATATAGTCGATATCAAGAAAGTAAAACGCGAACACGATATATTGGATATTTATTTTCATGGTCTACCCAGAGAAATCAATAACCATATATACATGTTCCTGTTTTCCAAGACGGAAATAAAAATCTCGATACAACTTCCACCGAGTTACCCTTTCGACCAGCCCATGTGGAACGTTTTGTTGTATGTGAAAAATGGGAAGGATAGTATTCGAAAGAGGTGCACAGAAATAGCAAAGATTAGAAAGATGTTTTGCGAGTTTTCTGTGACCATGTTCTTGGAAAAAGCCGTGCATATGTATTTAGCTTATAATCGCGACATTGCATAAAATATCCAATGTAATATATATTACCTGTCATGCCGAATATGGATAATCAATGTTGTCCCGACATGGTATGCGCCACAGAAACTCAGCTTAATAAAAAGCTTCGGGTTTTAAAGACCGGTCCTTGTTCCTATAACCAAAAAGCCATGCGTTATTCGGCGTACGTGAAATCGGAGCCCGGGTTTGAAACGTTCGCGAGCAAAAAAGTCCCCGGTGTACAAGCCGTGGTTGCAAATAAGCAGCAGTGTTTCCAAAATGCGATTTGTCCTGCGACACCAGTTTCCTATAAAAACACATATGTGCCACAAACACAACCACCGTTACCAAAACGTAGATTCAATAGCCGTTGGATTATTGGTATTCCGCAAAATTGATTTTAGCAGGGTAATATAACAAGACAAATGTTTATGTTTAGGCAACAAATGCCACAAGACCCGTTACAACGGTATTGTGAAAAGAAACGTTGCGAAGGTTTAGTGAAATATAATAAGATGGGGACGGGCGGGAACGATCCATCGATTAGTGCAAATATGCGGTATGCGCAATTAGTAAAGCTCGGGAAATTCACCAAAGTTACCAGGAAACAAATTAAGAAGGTTTGTCCCGGCGTGCCGACTTCTGGGTCCGTCCACGTATGTACGGATCCACAATTCGCTCATCCAAGCACGAGACCCGTCGAAATGTAATTGTGGTTTCACCTATGGATTATTTAGCGCATTTTCCAAGACGCACCCATAAGCTTTTTTCTGCGCGTTATATATAATGAAACGCCCGACCAGAGGAGAAGACGGTAAATACCACATTAACGGAAAAGCCTACCCCGAATTAATTGGCTCCAGACAGCAGGTTTGGAACGGAACTTGTTATAAGACCGAGGGAGGTTTAGTAAAAAGCCAGATCATGATGAACAAGTGGGGACGCCTTGTTTCCAGAAAGAAGCACATTACTGCCAAGAAGGAGAAGCGTTTGGAGAGGGCTGGATATTATGCCGAGAAGGGAAAGTTCGGATACGTGAAGCGCACTGCCAAGCGCCGCGGAAACCGCCGCACTGTAGGAAGGGTTCAGGTTTAAAGTGTTAACAAAAATAACATAATAGCAATAATTTGATATTGTGTTATCAGGTAAATAATTTCAGCGGTGAAATCCGAATTTTTGCACCGTGATCCGCAATCGCCTTCATATGAAACCATCGATGTTCACAATCCTGGTCCCCCCGTAACCGCGCACGGGGTTGTTCGACCGCGGCATAGAATTCATCGATTTGTTCTTTCGTCATGATCTCACATACTTTTTGTATAGACCATTCATACCAGACACCCTCAAATGCGGACGTCCGATAAATCCCGAAGCCATTGAATGCGGACGAGCATTCCACCAGGTCATTCGGATCGCAGTTTTCCAAGATTTCCGTGATAAAAGGCTTGATTTTAGCTACGGCTGCGTAACCATTCGGGACGTGCCAACAACTAAACATATAGGGAGGAATCGAAAGTGCCCAGATATCATAGTAATCGTCGCGACTAAATGATAACGAGTCCCATGCATCGCGCCATTCGGGCGCCAAATACTTTTTCAAGACTCCAGGATCCATAGGTCCCGCGGAAACGTCGTCCATATCGATCATAATAAAATATTCGTGTTTTGGTGATTCCGCGCGTCTCATGTATTTCAGGATTTGATTGCGCGCAATGGCAATATTTTGTGTTCGGATGGGAGTCCTAGGATTAGGATTTACCAAGATTTCCATATTATACGAGCGCTTGAGATCGCATAACTTACGCAAGGTCATATCCTCGGATTTATCAAACGCAATGACGATCTGATAGTCATCGAATAACGGGATGATCTTGGAAATATTAGCAAAAACCGCGTCCAAATGGCGTTCGCAATTCAGCGCGCATCCGCAAATATATACTGACGACATAGATCAATATATATTTATTGTTTTATATTGGTGTTTTCAATGATGACTATTTAGGTGTAACACTTGAGATGTAACTAAATTAGTTTTCTAAGAAGGAGGGGTCGCAGGGTCTGGAAATCCGTCGGATTTCTGATGACCATTGGTATTCAGCGAAACTTACGCCTGCTATAGATACTTCTTGGAAAATTCGGCGGGTGTATACACCGGAACGCCGTGTTTCTTCGCATCGCTTACTTTTCCTGTTTCCGAATCCACGTCAGGTGTAATGACCGCAAACGTATTCTTGGATACACTCGACCCCAAAGTCGCGCCAATGTCCTTGAGTTTCTGTTCCAGGGCTTTATCGCGCGATCCGCTCATCACAATGGATTTCTTATATAATGGATGACTCACGGCAACTGTAGAGACAGGTTCCGGAACAGCTGTATTATTCAATAATTTCCCTTGAATTCCACACTCTTCCAAGAACGCCAAGAACGTAGGAATCTGTTCCACAAAAGCCGACGCGGTCTTGGAAGCCATTCCCTTGATTCCCGCTATTCGTTTGGTTTTATTAACATCCGACTCTCCGGACGTGAGTATCACCGGTCCGACTTCGTCCAGAACCAATTTGATTTTCCGATCACCAAATCCGCGCCCAAAGATATTCGAAGCGGACATGATGGTCCCGATAGAAGCTTGGTCCAACCTTTGGCGTATTCCATCGAAAACCTTGGTCGCCATTTTGTCTTTAAAACCATCCACGGTGAGCAAATCCGCCTTGGACATTTTAATAATTTTCGGTATCGAATCAAACCCAGCGTTAATGATCTTGGTGATATTCCCTGCGCCTAAACCGTCGACCTCGATGCCCTTGAAGAATCCCGTAATGTTTTTCTCGCGGACGGTCGCATCGTCTTCCGCATTTTCCAAGATAATATCCACATGAGTATCATTCCAGCGATATGGAACATCGGGCATCAACGGAGTTTCTGCGGGCACAACCACTTCTTTGATATAAGGGATCACGTCACCACTACGGATCAACTGGATTACCGCCCCAACGCCGATTTTATTGGTCTCAATAAACGAGGCATTGAATCCGGTGGCGAATTCGATAGTCACACCTCCAAGACGTAGGGGCTCGATTTGAACGCGGGGTTTCAGAAGTCCGTCTTTGCTCGCATTCCAAATCACGTTGACGACCTTGGCTTCCGCCATTTGATCCGAAAGTACCATTTTAAAGGCAAAGGCATGGTCTGGATTTCCTGAAGCGCGAGGATATACGGCGTCGTTAGTAACGATAACACCATCGATTTCATAGGCATAATTGGCGCGCCAATCCACCAAAGTTTCCGATAGCTTCGCATTACTAATAGCGGTCTCCAACCGATTTTGGACGACTTCGAAACCGTGGGATTTCAAAAACTCCATCTGCTCACTGGGCTTCAACGCGGGTTGGATGACCTCATAGGCAACAAAATGTAGGTCCCGCGTCTTATCATCTACAGATTGGCGATTCA
>Ga0214923_10003777_pt1:5000-18751 | contig 18751 bp, 14 predicted proteins | sample LL1510_MetaG_FD_177993 | JGI IMG/M metagenome (GOLD analysis project Ga0214923, IMG submission 177993) | Freshwater microbial communities from Lake Lanier, Atlanta, Georgia, United States - LL-1510 | ecosystem: Environmental > Aquatic > Freshwater > Lake | place: USA: Georgia...
AGGAGGCACTTGATCTTTTAGCCCTCGCTGCGCGTGGGAGCATTCGTGATGCCCTTAGTTTATTAGACCAAGCCATCGCTAGTTGTGATGACAAACTAGAGGCCAAAGGTATCAAATCGCTATTGGGGTACACCCAACAAAATTATGCACGACAACTACTCCAAGCACTCGCTACAAACACGCCACGACAACTATTGGCGATCAGTCAGGACATTGGAGCAGAAGGTGGACAATATCATTATGTCGTTGATGAACTTCTTTCCTACCTTCATCAAATCAACATTCACCAAATGATCCCCAATGCACCAATGCTTGACCAACATCCTGATACAAAACAATTTTGCAATCAATTTACCCCCGAAGACATTCAATTGCTTTATGAAATCGGCTTGAAAGGCTCAGAAGACATGCACCTTGCTCCAACCATCGCGATTGGTTTTGAAATGATGCTACTGAGAATGTACGCCTTTAGACCTGCGCCGCCAACATCCATTCCACCCTTAGCTTTTCAAAATGAGCCAACCCTCTCGACTACAGCAACACCCGCAGCAAACTCCGCATCAAAACCTCTTGAATCAACATCGATAGAGATTGCTCCATCCTCTAATAAAGAGTCTAACATGACGGACACTAGCGCATGGAATGCTTTATTACCAACATTGCAATTAACTGGTTTGGCCCTTTCTGCCGTCGAGCATGCTGAATTTATTAGTAAAGAAGGGAGCGTCATCTCCTTACGTGTAGACAAACGACACCAATCTCTATTTACATCGGCAGTAATAAAACGGATTGAACAAGGATTAGCTAATCATTACCAAGATATGGTAAAATTAACAGTGATCGCTGATGATGTTGTTGTATCAACTCCAGCACAAAAGCGAAAAGAAGAAAATGTCAGAGTGCATGCCCTTGCTGCAGATGCACTGCAAAGCGACCCGTTCTTTCAGCAGCTTCAACAAGAATTTTCAGCGGAATTGGTTAAAAATTCTATTGAACCGCTCAAAGAGGATGTATAACAATAACGATAGAGGCTCTAATGGATATTAATCAAAATCTTGGCAATTTAATGAAAGAAGCACAAAAAATGCAACAGCGAATGCAAGAAGCACAACAACAATTAAGTGAGTTAGTTGTTATTGGGGAATCTGGTGGTGGCCTTGTTAAAATAACAATGAACGGACGACACAATGCACTAAAAGCAGAAATTAACAAGTCAATCCTTGAGGAAGACGTTGACATGTTAGAAGATCTGATCATTGCGGCCATCAACAATGCTGTCAACAAGGTAGAAGTTGCCTCTAAAGATAAAATATCGAAATTAACGGCAGGTTTGAACATTCCTACAGATTTCTTGAAAAGCGAAGACAAAGAATAATTGAGAATGGACGCATTAACTCGCTTAGTAGATGCCTTGCGCTGTCTTCCTGGAATTGGACCAAAATCCGCACAACGCATGGCATTTTACTTATTGCAACATCAAAGACAACGTGGTCTACAACTGGCTGCCTGTTTAGAAACAGCCATGCGAGAGATTCGTCATTGTGAACGTTGTAACAATCATACAACTGAAGATAGATGCGCACTCTGTGAAAATAATAAACGAGACAACCATCTTCTTTGCGTCGTTGAAAATCCTTTGGATATTTTAGCCATTGAACAAAGCAATGCCTATAGTGGCAGCTACTATGTGTTGATGGGAAAGATTTCGCCCATGGATGGCATAGGACCGAATGAAATCAACTTGCCAAAATTAGAGCAACTGGTCGTTAAAGAAAAGACGAAAGAAGTCATTCTTGCCTTAAGTCCAACAATAGAAGGACAAACAACGATTCATTTTATCCATGAACTGTTACGCCAACATCCAGTGCAGATCAGTCAATTAGCACATGGCATTCCTTCTGGTGGTGAGTTAGAATACCTTGATGGCCATACAATAAGCAATGCGCTTCGAAATAGAGCCAAGATAAATGACTAATCCGTTGATGTCGCGTGTTATGAACAGAACATTTAAATTTTTATTCACCCTCCTATTAGCCCTCCCCCTTTCCTTAACCACGAATGTGGCACTTGCTGCCCAGAAAAATGTATGGCCCAAATGGACGGTGCATAGCCCACAATCTACAGACACTATCTCCCACCAAGAGTGGCAAACATTTCTTGATGAATGCGTCACCACAAATCAAGAAGGGATCAATTTAATTGATTACCCCCATTTGACGGAAGCCGAGTTAGATACTTTACAAAATTACATCAATCGTCTGTCTCAGATTGATATTACAAAGTACAATCGCAATGAACAATTGGCTTACTGGATAAACCTCTATAATGCGCTAACGGTGCAAATTGTGGCTGATTATTACCCGGTAGACAGTATTCAAGAAGTCAATATTTCCCCCGGAGTCTTCACCGTTGGTCCATGGGGAGCCAATTTACTAACGATTAACCATACGCAACTGTCTCTTAGTGATATCCAAAACCGCATCATAAGGCCGATATGGAACGATCCCCGTGTGCTTTATGCTTTAAATGATGGCTCCATTGGTAGTGCTAATATCTCTAAAGAAGCCTATCAAGGGCGCTCTATCAACAAACAATTAAATAAAGCAGCCAAAGATTACATTAACTCATTGCGTGGCATGCAAATCATTGAGGGAAACTTAGTTCTATCAAAAACCTTTGATTGGTACAAAGATGATTTTGGTCAAACCACCCAGGATCTCATTCACCACCTCTCACATTTCGCGAAAAAACCGTTACGTCGCAAATTAGAGCGGATTAATACCATCAACAGTTACACCTATAATTGGCATTTAAACACAACAATTAATGGGTAATGAATCTGTTCAGTAGACTCTCGTAGTCGATTCAACTGCGTTTTCTAGGTTTCATAATACGAGTGCTCTTGATGGTGTTATCACCGACTTTTAATACGTGAATTTGATAATTACCAATCTGTAAGCAACAATCCCTGGGTGGAATGTAACCCAAATACTCGATAATCAAGCCGCTCAGTGTTCTTGGACCAATCAGGGGCAAATTCCAACTCATGACTCGATTTAAATTCCGAAGAGTAATACTTGCATCGACAATCACTGACCCATCATCCTGTGGAATGATGTCTTTACTTAAGGCTGCAATATCGGTTGTAAATTCCCCGACAACCTCTTCAAGAATATCCTCCATCGTCACTAGTCCCTGCAAATCTCCATATTCATCAACAACAAAGCAGCTCCGACACTTCATTTTTTGAAAATTCAAAATTTGCACATTTAACGAGGTGCCTCCAAGAATATAATAAGGAGATTGTGCAATTTTCAATAGGCTTTCCATCGTCAATTTTTCCTCGAGTGCCAAGCCGAGAACGGAACGAAGATGGATCATTCCAACCAAATTATCCACGCTGCCTCGATACAAAGGTAATCTCGTATGTTGTGCCATTTCCAGTTGTGCGAGCACCTCACTCCACGGTTCATCTAAATCAATACCAACAATCTCTGATTTAGGAACCATGATGTCTTCAACCCCTGCCCGCTCAAGATCAATAAGGCTAATCAACATACTTTTATGCTCAATAGGTAAAAGACTACCCGCTTCATGCACCACTGACCGTAATTCTTCCCCCGATAAGGTGTCTTTGTGTCTATTGTCAAAAGAAACACCTAGAAGACGCAATAATTGATTGGCTATCCAAGTGATGGTAAAAACTAGCGGGGCAAAAAGGGTTTGCATCACCATCAAAAGCCATGAAGAAGCAAAAGCCACCTGTTGTGGATGCAATGCCGCAAGGGTTTTGGGGGTCATTTCTGAAAAAACTAGAATAACCAAGGTCAATAGAACAGTAGCCAAAGCAATTCCCAGCTCCCCGTAGAAATGCTGTCCTATCAGCGTTGCTATTGTTGAAGCAACGATATTGGCCAATGTATTTCCGATTAAAACCACGCTAAGCAGCTGGTCTGGTCGAGACAACATCTGGTTGACACGGATGGCTTGTTTATTGTTCTTTTTTACCAAGTAACGAAGTCTATAGCGATTAATAGACATCATCCCAATTTCAGCACCTGAAAAAAAACCTGAAAATACAATCAGTAACAGTAAAATAACGAATAACATGGTGATAGATAAATGCACTGGTCGTCCTTAAAATCCATTAATTTGGAACGGCTGGTAAAATTGGTCTTTGCCAAAAGCAACGAAGAACCTATAATAGACCTATTCTACTCTATTTTAACCCCCCTAACACTGAGGTCATGTATGTTTGATAATTTAACTGAGCGATTAAATCGTACCTTTAAAAACTTAAGAGGCCAAGGCCAGTTAACCGAAGATAACATGCATGAAGCCTTGCGGGAAGTCCGTTTATCCTTGATTGAAGCAGACGTAGCACTCCCTGTTATTAAAGAATTTATAGACCATGTAAAGCAAAAAGCGTTAGGCAAGGAGGTTTTAACCCACCTGAAACCTGATCAAGCGCTCATTAAAATTGTGAATGATGAACTCGCGCATTTAATGGGTGATAAACGTTCCGAATTAAACTTAAAAACCCAACCACCAGCAGTTATTCTTCTTGCTGGTCTTCAAGGATCAGGGAAAACAACCAGTGCTGCCAAATTAGCAAAATATCTCAAAGAAACGGAAAAGAAAAAGGTCATGCTGGTGAGTGTGGATGTCTATCGACCCGCCGCTATCCAACAATTAGAATTGCTAGCAAACGAGTTGGATGTTGCCTTTTATTTAGGAAACACAGATTCGACACCACTGGCCATTGCAAAAGATGCGTTAGACACCGCCAAAAAACAATTCATGGATGTGCTCATCGTGGATACTGCAGGTCGATTACATATCGACGAAACCATGATGACCGAAATTAAATCTCTTCATAAAGCCATTCAACCGATTGAAACCTTATTTGTCGTCGATAGCATGACAGGCCAAGATGCCGCCAATACAGCCAAGGCCTTCCATGAGGCATTAACACTTACAGGCGTTATTTTAACCAAAACTGATGGCGATGCGAGGGGTGGAGCAGCACTTTCTGTGAAACAAATCACTGGCCAACCCATCAAATTCATGGGAAGTGGCGAAAAAATTGAAGCGTTAGAACCTTTTCATCCGGAACGAATCGCATCACGCATTCTAGGAATGGGCGATATTCTAACCTTGATAGAAGACGTAGAGCGCAAAACAGACAAAGCCGCCAGTGAAAAATTGGCAAAAAAAATTAAAAAAGGCAAAGGATTTGATCTCAACGATTTCAAAGAACAATTGCTCCAAATGAACAATATGGGTGGTATCAGCAGCATGATGAGTAAACTACCTGGAATGAGCCAGCTCCCCGAACAAGCTGCTGGACAAGTCAATGATAAAGCGCTGGCTCAAACCATTGCCATTATTAATTCCATGACCATGAAAGAGCGACGCGTCCCTAAAATCATCATTGGATCACGTAAAAGGCGTATTACTGAGGGTTCTGGTACACAAATCCAAGATCTTAACCGCTTATTGAAGCAATTTACTCAAATGCAAAAAATGATGAAAAAATTCACAAAGCCTGGTGGCATGCAAAAAATGATGCGAGGCATGGGGGGTCTAGCTGGCTTAAAAGGCATGCTTCCAAATGATTTAAAATAAATGTCTCAAGACCCTTCCCATACCAAGGTATTTTTCGTACAATACACGGCATTTTTACAATTAAAGAGGCAACAATGGTCGTTATACGTTTATCCAGAGCTGGCGCTAAAAAGCGTCCTTTTTATCATATCGTTGTGACTGATAACCGTCGCCGTCGAGACAGTAATTACATCGAAAGCATCGGTTATTACAACCCAATTGCCTGTGGGCAAGAAGTACGTCTGCACTTGGAACTCGATAAATTAAAGCACTGGCAAAGTGTTGGCGCTCAGCTGTCTCCTCGTGTGTTGTCGCTGACTAAAGCATTTGCGAAAGGCGAAGCTGCTTAATCCGTGGATAAAACAACAGATTGGGTTGTGGTGGGCCGCTTTGGCCGCCCACATGGCATTAAAGGATTGGTCACCGTCATTTCCTTTACAGAGCCAAAAGATAACTTGCTGCAATATGCTCGTTGGCACGCCAAAATTAAGAACCAATGGCAACCAATCAACTTATTGCAGCTAGAAACGAATAATAAACATATTTTAGCCCGTGTTGAGGGCTATGACGAGCGAGAAAGTGCGGCCTTGTTAACAAACATTGACATCGCAATTGATAAAGCTCAGTTTCCCGCTTTAAAACCGGGAGAATACTACTGGCACGAGCTTGAAGGCATGCAAGTGTTCACAAAACAAGGTGACTTGTTAGGGACCGTCACAGAAATTTTGCCAACGGGCGCAAATGATGTGCTGGTTGTGGTAGGCGAAAGGCGTCATTTGATTCCTTACCTACTTGATAAAGTGATCTTGGATATTAATAACAGTCGTCGTGAAATCACGGTGGACTGGGATATGGATTTTTAATTGATGTTGCATCTAGGTGTTATCAGCTTAATACCCGAGATGTTTGCAAGTCTTAATTATGGTGTTGCAGGCCGCGCTATAGAAAAAGGCCTGGCTAAAATTGATTACTGGAACCCACGAGAATGGGCCACCGGGCAGTATAGACAAGTCGATGACAAGCCCTATGGTGGTGGGCCTGGGATGCTCATGATGTATGAGCCATTAAATGGCGCCATCAAGCATGCTAAAAGTCAAATGCCTGACAACTGCCAGGTCATTTACTTAAGTCCAGAAGGAAGGGCCATACAGCAAAAGGATTTAAATCAACGGATTGAGAGCAATCAATCGTTGATTTTTTTGGCAGGACGATACGAAGGAATAGACGAGCGAATTGTTCAGCGTCATGTTGATGAAGAATGGTCAATCGGCGATTTTGTTTTAAGTGGCGGGGAATTGGCCGCCATGGTATATATAGACGCTCTGTTGCGCTTATTACCCGGCAGTTTAGGGCATGGTGCCTCGGCACAACAAGACTCGTTTATGCATGGGATATTAGATTGCCCGCACTATACCAGACCTGCGGTGATCGATAATAGCCCCGTACCAGAGGTATTGTTGGGTGGGAACCACAACGATATTGAAGTGTGGCGAAGAAAAGAAGCCTTGGGCAGAACTTGGCTTAAACGGCCAGATTTATTAGAAAAGATAACGCTGTCTGATAAAGACCAGCAATTGCTGGACGAATTTAAACAAAAACACGTTGATTCCTGTGAAGGAACCAGCCAGAAGTAATGTCGTATTATAGGAGCAAATCATGACCAACATCATTGACCAATTGAATGCCGAGCAAATGCAAGGTAAAAAAATTCCCGAATTTAGTGCCGGGGATACGGTATTGGTACAAGTAAAAGTAAAAGAAGGGGCTCGCGAGCGCTTGCAAGCATTCGAGGGGATTGTGATTGCCAAAAGAAACCGTGGCCTTCACTCGGCATTCACTGTACGTAAAATATCACACAATGTCGGTGTTGAGCGTGTTTTCCAAACGTACAGCCCTGTTGTTGATAGCATTACCGTCAAACGTGCTGGTGATGTGCGCCGTGCGAAACTTTATTACCTTCGTAATTTGGCAGGCCGTGCCGCAAGAATTAAAGAAAAGCTGGGTGTTAAAAAAGCTGGCGACAAATTGGTTAGTAATGACACAGCAGAATAATCTGTTTCATTAGGGTGTGTTAACATTTGATCCCGATTGCCTACATGCCGCGACTTGTTCGCGGCATGTAGGCAATCGTAAACATCAGCAAATATCTTCATACCGATCATGCCACTCTGAATTTAGCTTCTCATCAAAATTTAACATCCATTGTCTGTAACAATGTTAAAACGTTCTTCACGTCTTGTAGCCTCCACATTGGTTTCATGAACCTCATAAAAGACCAACAGGTACAGATATTGTACTTGGCTGTAAATCCTGGAATCACCTTGTATTTATGTTCCCAGGCTCGTTTAATTCAATCTGACGTTGACCTCAGGATATTTACTGAAAAGCGTCAAGGTAAAGTCTGTTTTTATATTTATTAACAGATTCATCACTAGGCAATAGACTTTAACCTGACAAAATATAAAATGGATGGCTTATAAGACCCTCAGAAGCATTACAGTTACATCGCAAAGAGATCCATTTTATTGTTGAGCAGCATCATGCCAAAAATAGGTCTTTATCGATAAAGCATCCAGCAAGGATACGCATCATCCTCAGTTGATTGCTCTCATGGAGTTTATCCGGGAGGGAGATACCCTTGTTATTCATAGCATGGATAGATTGGCCAGGAATCTGGATGATTTGTGCAGGATTGTCGCACGTTTAACTCAAAAGGGTGTGGTGATTGAATTTGTTAAAGAGCACCTCACCTTTATCAGTGAAGCAACGCCAATGGCTAGTTTAATGTTATCGGTTATGAGCGAGATCCGGACATAAGAGGTCTAAAGCTTATGCTTGTTGTGGTCCTGGCTAAACCATCACGTTAAGTCAGGACTCAACTGACGTTATTGTCAACGGGTTTGCATCTAAGCACCCGCGATAAAAATCATCACTCACTGCAAAGCCAATGACCGCTTCTAATTTATCCTCCACATACAACAATGGAATGGCTGAACGAGACCAAGGTGGAACTTGCCACTCTTGGAACAACGTTTTTAATTGCTTTGTTTGTTGGTGCAATACCAATAACTCTCCCCCCTGGCGAAAACGCACGTCAACCCTTCTATCTTTTAAATAGTTTATACCCGCAGTGGATAATGTGACATAAACCGGCTTTTCATCCTGATGACCGATCATTAAGGGTCTTTCAAGCATTAACCAGGCAATACAGGAAGCGCTTGGAATAAATTGTTCATTTCTTAACAAATACAGCGTCTGATGAAAGCGACGCAACTGATTATAGCCCCAACAAACCAGGGGCTCTGCGTCTTCATTGGCAAGAATCACCTCTTGTATGATTCGATTTAAAATGCTACTGCTTGGTAACTTAACATGATTTATTTTAAACCAAACCCGCAGAACGTTAGCTAGACGTTCGATTGCCAAATTCTTTAAGGGAGCGACGGAAAGTCTATTCCCTTGAGCATCCAATCCGGGATAATCTATCGCGGCCAGTGCCTCTAGATTTTTTTTTGCTTCTTGGCAATGGGCAACGGTGCGTACTAAATTCTTAACCACTTGTGGCCATTTCGTTCGGAGAAGAGGGAAAACGTCATGGCGTAAAAAATTCCTAGAATAATCAATATCTTGATTACTCTCATCGTCTACAAAAGAAAGCTGATGCAAGAGCGCATAGTTCTCTAAATCCGCCCTAGAGACGCCTAATAAAGGCCTTCGAAGCATCCCTGTTGCAAACGAGTTAACAGACGCCATTGCAGCCAATCCATCAACGCCTGCTCCACGAAACAATTGCAATAGCAAGGTTTCTGCTTGATCATCACGATGATGTGCCAATAACAAACAATCATCATTCCTTACCCAATTGGAAAAGACTTGATAGCGTGCCATACGAGCACCCTCTTCGACGTTTGCGGAGGAATCAACGGATACACGTTGAACAATCAAAGGAACGGCCAAAGACTCACAGATGGCCTGACAATGCCGTAGCCACTCGTCTGCTCGTGAGCTTAAACCATGATGAACATGAATAGCCTGCACTTTTTCTTTAATCAACGGGGATGTTGCAAGAAGATGCAACAAGACAGTGGAATCTAACCCTCCACTAAAACCTAGCCACAGCGTTTTGTATGGGAGCAGTGATTTTAACCAATCATCCGTACCAAGAAAATTAGTCACTCACCGCGCCCATCGCCATCCATTTTTTATATCGCCTATCGAGCAACTCCTTGATTGAAAGAGTCTTAAGCAAATGGAGCTCATCCGTCAATACCGACTTAAGATCGCGCATCAATTCATCAACGTGACGATGAGCGCCCCCCAAGGGCTCTTCCACGACCCGATCGATTAACTGATGCTCAAGAATTTTTTCTGCATTAATGCCCATAGCTCGTGCCGCTTCCATCGCTTTTGCCGGATCCTTCCATAAAATGGACGCGCATCCTTCGGGTGAAATCACTGCATAAATAGAATATTGCAACATTAAAACCCGATCACCAACGCCAATAGCCAAGGCACCGCCGGATCCAGCTTCACCAGTGACCACGCAAATAATCGGTGTTTTCAATATACTCATTTCCCAAAGATTTCTAGCAATCGCTTCGGATTGATTACGCTCTTCGGCACCGATACCTGGATAAGCCCCAGCAGTATCAATGAAGGTCACAATGGGCAACTTAAATTTCTCAGCCATTTTCATTAAACGCAGCGCTTTACGATACTCTTCAGGTCGTGCCATACCAAAATTACGATAGACCTTTTCTTTGGTCCTTTTCCCTTTTTGATGGCCAATCAACATCACGGGTTCCCCGTTAAATCGTGCCAAACCACCAATAATGGCAGGAGCTGCAGAATAATGCCTGTCACCGTGCAGCTCTTGAAAATCAGTAAACATATATTCAATAAAATCAGTCGTTTGCGGCCGCATCGGATGCCTTGCCATTTGAGCCACTTGCCAAGGCTCAAGGCGAGAAAAAATATGCCTGGTTAATTGTTCGCACTTTACTTCCAGGCGATCAATTTCATCACTCAAATTCACTTCATTATCCGTCCCCACCATACGTAGGGCCTCGATCTTTTGATTCAACTCTTCGATAGGTTGCTCAAAATCCAAAAATTGTCGACTCATCAGTTACTCTTTGGTTAATTAATCGTCATAGTATATAATAGCCTCATCTTGAATTTGATGCCACCAATTGCTCATTTTAAAAGCAAATTTTAGCAAGCTAGTCACTGGCATGGCCTCATTCTATTTGGGAAGGAATCAAGCCATGACGGTCACACAAACTTGCAATCGGTGAACATTCCATGTCATTGAGGCGCTAAACTCAAGTGATTACTGTCGCAACTGTGGGAATAAAATCACATCTCGAATGGATTGAGAGTCTGTAAACAACATCACTAATCGATCAATGCCAATTCCCTCCCCTGCTGTGGGAGGCATGCCGTACTCTAATGCTTCGATATAATCACTGTCAAAATGCATCGCCTCAAGATCACCGGCGTCTTTTTCTTCCACTTGTTTATAAAAGCGAGCCGCTTGATCTTCTGCATCATTCAACTCAGAAAAACCGTTGGCAATTTCACGACCTGCGATAAAAAACTCGAAACGATCAGTGACATCGGGGTTGGCTTCAGAGCGCCTTGCCAATGGTGAAACTTCTGTTGGATATTCTGTGATAAATGTTGGTTGAATCAATTGATGCTCAACGGTTTCTTCAAAAAGAATCATTTGTAATTTGCCAAGACCATCGGTTTTTTTATAAGCAAAGCCTTTTTTATCAAGAACGGCACGACATCCATCGATCGTTTCAATATGAGCGTTGGTTAATTCCGGATGAAATTTTAATAAACTCTCTTTAATACTCATACGAGCAAACGGCTTGCCCAAATCAATCAGTTGACCTTGATACGTGACTTGGCGAGTGCTTAACACCACATCACATAAATGATGTAACAAGACCTCGGTAAAATCCATCATGTCCTGATAATCCGCATAGGCTTGGTAAAATTCTATCATGGTAAATTCTGGATTATGCCTCGTCGAAATCCCTTCATTACGAAAATTACGATTAATTTCATAAACACGCTCAAACCCGCCGACGACCAATCGTTTTAAATAGAGTTCGGGCGCAATTCGAAGGTACATTTGCATATCCAAGGTGTTATGGTGAGTCACAAAGGGGCGCGCGACAGCACCGCCTGGAATGGGATGCATCATGGGTGTTTCAACTTCAAGAAAGTGGTGGCTATCCATGAATTGCCGACAAGCGTTGATCAAACGCGAGCGAATCAAAAACGTTTGACGACTTTCTTCATTTGCAATCAAATCTACATAACGTTTGCGATATCGAGTTTCACGCTCCGCCAAACCATGAAATTTATCGGGTAGAGGCCTTAGTGATTTGGTTAATAGCTCAAGAGAGTCCGCGTGAAGAGTTAACTCCCCTGTATTGGTAATAAATAACAGACCAGACACCCCGACAATATCGCCTAAATCCCAATGTTTAAACTGTTCATAGATCTCAGGCAATTCATTTTGTCGAAGATAAATTTGTAAGCGACCCGACACGTCTTGAATATGAAAAAAACTCGCCTTGCCCATCACCCGCTGCAATACGATACGACCTGCAACAGTCGCCTTGATTTTCTTTTCAGTCAAATCCTCTTTAGAAACGGTAGCATACTGATTCATCAAATCGGCTGCTAAGTCCTGACGACGAAAATGATTGGGAAAATTAAACCCCCCTTTTCGTAAATCAGCCAACTTTTGCCGACGAACTTGCAAAACTTCAGTCTCATCTAATAATTCTTCTGTCATTCGGTATCTACTCCTGCCTTCAAGCTGGCTTCTATAAATTGATCAAGCGATCCGTCTAAGACGGCCTGTGTATTACTTGTTTCAACCCCGGTACGCAAATCTTTCACACGCGATTGATCAAGGACATAAGAGCGGATTTGTGATCCCCACCCAATATCTGATTTGCTCGCTTCTAAGGCTTGCTGCGCACTATTTTTCTTTTGCATTTCTAATTCGTACAATTTCGCACGCAATTGCTTCATGGCTTGATCTCTGTTCTTATGCTGGCTTCGGTCATTTTGGCATTGAACCACAACACCAGTTGGCATATGCGTAATACGCACCGCAGAATCCGTACGATTGACGTGCTGCCCGCCTGCACCAGAGGCACGGTAAGTATCCGTCCGCAAATCAGCAGGATTAATGTCGATCTCAATATCATCGTCCACTTCGGGTGATACAAACACGGCTGCAAAAGAAGTATGCCGACGATTTCCAGAATCAAACGGGGATTTTCGAACTAATCGGTGAACACCGGTTTCCGTCCGTAACCACCCATACGCATAGTGTCCTGAAAAATACACCGTGGCACTTTTAATCCCAGCGACCTCTCCGGCAGAACACTCCACTAATTCCGTGGTAAACCCATGATGTTCGCCCCAACGCAGATACATACGCAGCAACATTTCAGCCCAATCTTGTGCTTCTGTGCCGCCGGAGCCGGATTGAATATCAAGATACGCATTGGCTTTATCCATCGGATTACAAAACATGCGTTGAAATTCAAGGCTAGCGACTTGTTTTTCAACACTAGCCAGTTCCAATGCCACATCCTGAATGGTATCCTCATCGTCTTCTGCGCGTGCCATTTCAAAGAGCTCGCTTAAATCCTTGACGGACTGGCCTAATTTTTCAAGTAAAAATACAACGGATTCGAGTTGCACTCGCTCGCGTCCAAGCATTTGGGCCTGTTCCTGATTGGCCCAAATCGCTGGGGATTCTAACTCACGCACCACTTCTTCGAGGCGCTCACGCTTGCCATCGAAGTCAAAGATACCCCCGAAGCGCGTCAATACGGGCACCAAGATCGATCAAGCTTAAATTGATTTGATTCATTTCTAACATGAAACATTTAACCAGTTTTCTAAGAAACGGTTATTCTACAGGGAAAGGACCAAAGTAACCAGTGTATATGCCCATTCTATCAGAGCGTCCCCCCTTGCATTAATTAATTAAGAATGGATCTTCCTGGACTTTGGACAACCAGTGATCTAATACGAGCCCGAGTCCGTGAGCGTGACCGAGCCCGCCCGAACCCGATCAATCTGATTTTTGAGCCAATTTGGTC
>Ga0214923_10003778_pt1 | contig 18744 bp, 16 predicted proteins | sample LL1510_MetaG_FD_177993 | JGI IMG/M metagenome (GOLD analysis project Ga0214923, IMG submission 177993) | Freshwater microbial communities from Lake Lanier, Atlanta, Georgia, United States - LL-1510 | ecosystem: Environmental > Aquatic > Freshwater > Lake | place: USA: Georgia | collected...
GATATGTATATAGATTCAAGCAGTTATAACCTATTTTTAAAATCTACAGGGAGTGTTAATTTAAATAGTAGTGGCGGACCTCTTAGTTTGAAGAGTTCTACAAAAATTTATATTAGCCCAAACGGCATAAATGATAATATAGGATTTTTTACATCTGGTGTTGTTATACATATTGATAGATCAACAACTGGGTTTAGATTACAAACCAATGATGGAGGTCATAATTTAATATTAGATTCATTTGATTCAGGGGAAAATATTTTTTTAATACCATTTAACGATGTTAATCGTGATTATCTTAATATTGGTAAGATAGATTCAGGTGGTACACCAGATGGTAATACCGGCGGTTTATTATTGAGTTCAATATCAAATATGAATATAAAAGCAAATAGTGGTGTAATTAATTTAATTTCACCTAGTGGTGTTTATATTAGTAATAAAATGTTTACTTATCCTGGTTTCGGAGATAGTATAACTTATCCCAGTTTATATAATAATGCAAAAATGAATGTACAAAATACTCAAACTGTATATTTTAATAATACAGGTGCATATATGTGTTACATTACGGAAGTTGAAGGTGCTCAGACTCCGAGATCTAATATATGTTTGGTTGCTGTATACAGCAACTCTACAACTTGTATTAATACTGTAACTGATTATAATTACCCATCTTTTATAGGGGGAAGTGGGATGCAAATAGTATTTCGTGCTAGTAATCAAAACAATTATAATTTATTTGTATCAACTCTTGGACCATTTTAACGATATATGAGTTAATAATTCACTCAGCACCATTTACATTTCTACAAAGAACAGTAAATACCATAAGTACAATTGAAGACACAATTCTTTTTATTTTTAAATATTTTTTTTTGTCATACATTTTATTTAATAATTCATTTTCTCTACTCTTGCTCAATTCATAATTTGTTTTCAAGGAATAAATCAACAAGAGAATATATATATCTTTACTTACATCTTCATTTGAATCTGTTTTAACAAAGCAAATATTTTGTATATTTAATAATATTTCTTGAAAATTGATTGCTTCTTTATTTATTGTTTTCATAATACCATAATAAATTGCATTAGAATGTAAATCATCTTTTTCAACATCTTCTTTTATTATATTTATTTCTATTTTTTTTTCAACAATCGGTTCTCCAATTAGACTGGTATATTTTAGTTTTTCATGAATAATATATTTATCAGGAAAATCCCATTCTACTTCTCCATGATCCCAATCATCATCTCTATAATTTAATTTATTTACATGATCATATTTTCTTTGAAAAAAGCAAACCACGTTTTTGAAAAACAAGATAAATAATAATGAAAACGTTTTCATTATTATATGACAATTTTAATTTTTATTATTATTTAATAATTCAATAATAAGATTCAATTTTTTATCAATTTGATTCATTTTTTCTTTAAGAGAAAAATCATCCAATGGTAATTCATCTTTCCAAGAAATATGTTTTTCTTCTAAATTCATGTTAGATTTCTCTATTTTAAGTTTTATAGGAGGAGGTTCCATTTTTTTATGAATGGATTCAATATCCAATGTTCTTTCGGCAATCGTTTTTGCAATCAATTGTTCCATTTCACTAATTGGTTTATCTATATCTTCATTGAATTTTAATGGAGGAGGAATGATAACTTGATTAAAAGAAGAGAATTCTTTTTGTTTTTGATTTAATTCTTCATTAAATTTTTCTCTTTTTTTATTTTGTATTTCTTCAAATGTATATTCAATAGGAAATGTATTTTCATTATGAAATGATTCATTAAGACGATTATTGTTTATAGGATTTTTAATCATCTTTTTAAAATAAGTAATGTATGCTTTATTTACATTTGTTAATTGTTCTTTTGATAAAAAAGAATGAATATTCTTATTTTTATAATATTCATTCATGGATGTATTTATTTGTTCTCTACTTATTTGACACGTTTGTGAAATAACTTTCCAAATTAATGTAATATTATCAGTTGATATAAAATTCATTATTAATAATTAATTATTATTATTTAAATTAATGTTATATTTAAATAATATGAAGACATTAGTATTTATTTATTACATGTTTTTTTCACGATTATGTAATTCTGTTAGAAGCAATTCAAGAAATTATTTTACAATGTATAAACCTAAATCATTGAATCAAGAAAATTATGTCAAAGCAATAGTAAATGATGATGTAAAAATAGTTGCAGGAATAGGTCCTGCTGGTTGTGGAAAAACCTTATTTGCCTGTTTATATGCAATGAATTATTTAAAAAACGATAAAGTAGAGAAAATAATAATAACGAGACCAGTTGTTTCAGTGGATGAAGAAATAGGATTTCTTCCTGGAAATATCAACAAAAAAATGGATCCTTTTACGAAACCCATGTTTGATATCTTTACGGAATTTTATAAAAAGCAAGAAATAGATAATATGATTCAAAATAATATTATTGAAATATCTCCATTGGGATTGATGAGAGGAAGAACATTTAAGAATTCAATTATTATTGCAGATGAGATGCAAAATAGTCTTCCTTCACAAATGTATATGCTAACAACAAGAATTGGTGAAAATAGTAAAATGATTATTACAGGTGATTTGTTACAGAGTGATTTAAAAGTAAAGAATGGATTGCATGATTTTATTGAAAAGTATAATGATTTTTCTTCAATAAAATCGGTAAATGATATTCATATTGTAAATTTTGATAATAAGGATGTAGAGAGAAGTCAAATTGTAAAAACGATTTTAGAAATGTATAGTTAGTTATGTATTTACAAATAGTAAAAAATATAACTCTGGACTTCAAATACAAATTGGATAATTAATTATACTTTAGTTTAACATGGTACTTAGTTTAACATTATACAATATTATATAATGTTAAAATATGAATAAAAATATGTTTGATAAACAGATTCATGTAGAAAGAGATCCATTAAGATATAATGTTCAAAGTAGTCATCCAATAGTAGAGAAAAAGGTAACGCCATATTATTATTCAAATCCAAGTCAAGCATTTGATGGCGTGATTAATCCATTAGAAAGAAGAATTACTACTCAAATATTATCATTAGATACTGAATTTAGAGAAAATTATGAAATGACAAATCCAAATAAAGCATCATTTATATTAAAAAATCCGTTATATAATGTGATAAGTATGAGATTAATTTCATTAGAATTGCCTAGAATGTGGTATTCCATATCTGAATTAATAGGGAACAATACAATGAAGATTGAGTTATATAATGTTACAGGTTTATCAAATAGTATTCAAACAATTACTATTCCAAATGGTAATTATTCAAATACTAATTTAATTACTACGATAAATAATATTTTTATAAATATTGCAAATGGATTAGAATATTTAGTTTTTAATATAGATCCAATAACAAGTAAATCGTATTTTTATATAAATAATACAAGTTCTGCACCATCAAATTTTTATTATGTATTAGACTTTACACCAGTATTGGCAGTTCAATGTCAAAACAATAATTATTCAACACTAGGAACTTATTTAGGATTTAATAAATTAAAATATACAGTAACACAAGCAAATACATATACAGACATAACTCAAACACCTTTAGTTACATATAAAGGATATATAGCGAGTACTTCATCTGCAGGAGTTAATATAGACAATTATATATTTGTATATATAGACGATTTTAATAAAAATCATAATTCAAATGGAATTGTATCACAAACGTCCGAGTCGTTAAATTCGGATAGTATAATAGGAAGAATTGCCTTGCCAACTTTTGCCGATACATTAATTATAAATAATAATTCAGACGCTGTTTTTAAAAAGAGAGATTATTATGGACAAGTAAGAATAAGACAATTAGAAATTTCATTATTAAATAAATATGGACAACCATTGGATTTATTAAATAATAATTATTCATTAGCGTTAGAATTTGAAACCTTATATAGTCCTTAAAATAAGTTCATATACTTCAGGTTTGGTAAGTTTATTATAATCTTCTTCTTTCATTTTTAATTGCACACAAATATCTAATAAATCTTTTACTTTATAATAACTAATACATCGTAACGGTTTATCAATATTTTCCCAATTAAAATATTCGGTTGATTGATATTTCTCTATATCTTGTTTGGTTGGTTCTATTTCGTATGCATATTTAAATCGTCCATGAGGATTTTCTATTGGTGGGTCGTATTGATGAACAACATGAATAGGGTCTTCTGGATTTCCAGAATGAATTTGAAAACATCTTTTTCTATAAATGAATAAAATATTTAATTTATAACAAATACATAATGCAAAAAATGTTTTGTAATTTATTTTGGAAGAATTTCCCAAATCAGTCTCTATTTCTTCTTTAATTTTAGTAAATTTGTGTTCTTTAAGAAGTTGTTTAGATTCTTTTTTTCTTAGAAAATCAATATATTTATATTTTTCAGTTTGTTCTGTTTCAAATTCATTTGTTCCAATAAGTTCGTATTCTGTAAATCCATTTATGATAATATAAAAAATCCAAAACAATGAATCATTTTTTCTAGGAACAAATCTTTTTTTTAAAGTGGGTGATTTTATTTTATTTAACTTCATGTTGGAAAAATGATTTTTGGTTTCGCTTAAAATTTCTTGTAATGAAATTGATTTTGGATATATACTTTTTTCTTTGGAAACAATAACGCCTGTTGGCGTTATTGTTTTACACGTTTCTTGTAAAATAAATTCATGTATAAATTTATTTGTAAACATGAAATTATTTAAATTATAACAAGTCATACTTATTAATTATAAAGTAAATTTATATCTTTAACTTCTTTATCACTAAAGAAATTACGCAAGTTATCCTTTTGTGTTTCAAAGTGTTTTAAATTATGTTCTTGTGTATTGACATAATTGATATAATTTTTTAATTCTATAATTAATTCATAAGATAAATCAGTTAAATTAATATGAACCCCATAATTATTTTCATTCAAAGTAATGTTGGGATTTTTATGTAATATTCTTAAAATCTCAACTTGATTAATTTTTGCCATTTTTTCAATATTATCTCTAATTGCAGTTAATTCCAACATGTTAATTTCATTTTTGATTTCTTTCTCAATAGAATCCATATTTATTATTTACAAAAATGTTTAAGTATTATATTGATAAAAATATAATATTTTAATATTTTATACAAGATTTAGTATTTATAATATATTATATAGTATGGAATACACAAAAAATAAAATACCAAAAAATATTCAAGAATTTATAGATAAATTAAAAGAATATATAGATACAAAAATTTATTATTATGGCAGCATACAAAGGTATGATTATTTTATAAGTAAAAGTGATATTGATTTTTGTATTTTTACAGATAATGTTGATTCAATGATTCATAAAACGAGTAATTATCTTCATATAAACAAGAAAAAATTTCATAAAGTTATATGGACTAGTAGAGAAAAACTAATTGAAGGTTATAAAGTAAATTATAATTATAATCATGATTTTAGATTAGAAATTACAATTTATGATGAAAAATATAAAAAGTATGTATTGGAAGAACAAAATGCTACATTAACAATGCCATTTTATATGGTGATTTTATTAATATTGTTAAAAATATTATATTATAGTTTACAAATTATTCCAACATCATATTATGTTTATTATAAACGTTTTATATTTGAATATATGAAAGGTTGGAATACGAATTTTACCTATATAAAAGGAACAACAATCTAAGGTCATATATTTTTATATTTTTATACAAAAATATAAAGATTACATTATATAACTAGTGAATGAGTTTGTTACAAGAATATTTATCTTTAACGAAACAATATAAAGAACAATATGGAGAAAATACGATTGTATTGATGCAAGTTGGGGCTTTTTTTGAAGTGTATGCAATTTCTAATAAAGAAGATAATTCAATAACAGGTTCTTCTATTATTGACTTTAGTAAGATTTGTGATTTAAATATTGCAGACAAAAAAATGTGTGTAGATGATAGTAATGTTATTATGGCAGGGTTTTCACATTACATGATAGATAAATATTTAAAAAAATTAAAAGAAGCAGGATTTACTGCAGTTATATATACACAAGATGAAAATAATAAAACGAATCGTAGTTTAGCAGGAATATATAGTCCTGGAACATTTTTTTCAACCGAATCGTCTAATATTAATAATAACACAACATGTATTTGGATAGAAGTAATAGATAATTCTATTTATAAAAAAATAAATAAAAAAATGATATTTGTTGGAATTTCCAATATTGATATTATTACTGGAAAAACAAATATATTTGAATTCAAAGAAGTTTATTTAAATAGTCCAACCACATTTGATGATTTAGAACGATTTATTTCTATATTTACACCTTCTGAAGTAATTATTATTGGACGAAATATTTCAAATAATGAAATAGATGATATTATACAATACACAGGAATAGATTGTTTGTCTATTCATAAAATAAATATTACAGATAAAAATGAATCAAAAAATTATATTCAAGCAATAAATTGTGAAAAACAAATTTATCAAACAGAAATATTAAATAAATTTTATTCAAATAAAAATATTATTTTGGAAAATTTTTATGAGAAAAATTATGCCACCCAAAGTTTTTGTTATTTATTGGATTTTATTTATCAACATAATCCTTATTTGGTAAATAAATTGGCAGAACCTATTTTTGAAAATTGTAGTGATAAATTGGTATTGGCAAATCATTCTTTAAAGCAATTGAATATTATTCAAGATAAATATAATGGTAAATTCTCTTCAGTAGAGAAACTAACAAATCAATGTGTTACTTCAATGGGAAAACGTTTTTTCTCTACTTTATTAGTGAATCCAACAATGAATGTAGAGTATTTGGAAAAAGAATATGAGATAACAGAATATTTAATGACTAATGATGGTGAAATAGAGTTTTTGCGTAATAAAATGATATCAATAAAAGACATTTCAAAAATCAAACGTCAAATTATCATGAAAAGAGTCACTCCAAAAACATTATTTTATTTATACAATAATTTATCAAATATAAAAGAAATATGTATTTCAAGAGATGCAGTTATCACTGAATATATAAGAAAACACAATATAACAAATATTGAAGATTATTGTTATGAAATAATGGAATTTATTGAAAACACAATAGATGTATCCTTATGTGAAACCATTGATTGTTTTTCTCAATTTGAAACAAATTTTATAAAAAAAAATGTGGATGTTCATTTAGATGAGCAATATCAATGTTTATTGGAATCTACTGATAAATTAGAAGCAATTAGATTATTTTTAAATAATAAAATCTCAAATGTAGAGAAGAAGGAAAAGGGCAATGAATATGTAAAGAAACATGAAACAGAAAAATTATCCATTAGTTTAGTTGCAACAAAAAGAAGATGTGTTTTATTAAAAAATGAATTGTCTTCTTTAAAAGAGAAAAAAATAAAATTGTCATATATCTCTACTTTTTCTGGAAAAGAAGAAATATTTATATTTGAAAATGACAATTCTCTTTTATTTGAACCACAAACAACAACATATGAATTTATACGTCATCGTCAAATAACTGAATTGTGTAAAAATATCACCACAATAAAAAATCAATTAAAAGAGTTGATTACAAATATTTATATCAAATGTGTTGTTGATAAATTGACAGAATATTTTTCAGACAAAGTAGAGAAAATTATAGAATATATAACATATATAGATACGATTTATACAAAAGCATATATTTCAATAAAATATCATTATTGTAAACCAATCATTGATTCTTCTGTAGATAAATCATTTTTCATTGCAAAAGGGATGAGACATCCTTTAATAGAACATTTACAAACAAATGAAATATATATAACAAATGATTTAGATTTGGGAAATGAAGAATCGGTAGATGGAATATTATTATATGGAACGAATGCAGTTGGAAAAACTAGTTTAATAAGAGCAATTGGAATTAATATTATTATGGCACAAGCAGGATTATTTGTTCCGTGTAGTCATTTTACATACAAACCATATCAATATATATTTACGAGGATATTAGGAAATGATAATATATTTAAAGGTCTCTCTACATTTGCCGTAGAAATGTCTGAATTGAGAACTATTTTAAAAATATGTAACAAAGATAGTTTAATATTAGGAGATGAATTGTGTTCAGGTACAGAAAGTATTTCGGCAAAGAGTATATTTGTTGCAGGAGTTCAAACATTAATTTCAAAAAAGAGTAGTTTTATATTTGCAACACATTTACATGAAATAATAGATTATGAAGAAATAAATAAATGTGATAGATTATGTTTAAAACACATGGCAGTATCTTATGATCGTGGAAATGATAAATTAATATATGATCGTAAAATAAAAGATGGACCAGGAAATAACATGTATGGATTAGAAGTATGTAGGTCATTATCATTACCTGAAGAATTTCTTACATTGGCAGATAATATTAGATTAAAATATAATCCAATAAGTAGTTCTCTACTTTCATTAAAAAAGACAAAATATAATAGTAAAAAAATAAAAAGTTTATGTGAAAATTGTGGAAAAAAAATGAGTACAGAAATTCATCATTTAATACCACAAAAAAGTGCAGATAAAAAAGGAATGATTTATAACGAGGATGGAAGTTTTTTTCATAAAAATCATTTGGCAAATTTAATGGCAGTTTGTGAAGAATGTCATTTAAGTTTTCATAAATAGGATATTATGGAATGGATATTATGGATTGGATATTATGGAATGGATATTATGGATTGGATATTATAAAATTGATTTAAAAATTAAAGAAATAATATTTGTTAAATAAAAGATGATTATTCCAATCAAATGTTTTACGTGTGGATTTGTGATTGCCGACAAGTATCGTTATTTTACAACTGAAGTACGTAAGAGAAAATATTCAGATGGAAAAACAACCAATCAAGTCTTATATTTAACACAAGAATTTACTGAAAAAACGATTGAAGGACATGTATTAGATGAGATGAATATTAATCGTATGTGTTGTAGAAGACATTTCTTGACGCATGTGGATATAGAATAAATAAAATATAATTATAATATATATGGGTAAGAGTAAAGTGCATACACATAAAAAACGAAAAAATCTAAAGGGTGGAATGCAATCGTTTGTTGGTGCACCATTAAATTATGGAAATTTTGAAACATATCCAGGTGTAACAAATCACGGTGGAAATCATTATGCATATAATAATTATCCAACAGACCCATACACTGGGGATATAACTAGTGAGAGAGATTGGTCTATTTATCCAAATAAATATACAGGAGGATATGTTTATAAAAATTCTGTAAATAAAAGAAACAAGACTTATCTCATAAGAAATTCACAATTAAGAACAATTCAAAATCGTAAAAAACGTCGTAGTCGTACACGTAGTAGGACTCGTACACATACTCGTAGTCGTAGTCGTAATAGAAGTAGACAACACGGTGGTATTGGTCCTTTATTAAGCGATGCAGTAATGGGTACACAGGTGGTAAGTAATAACATAAGTAATGTATATAATACTTTAGCAGGATACCCTCAATCAGTATCTCCATTGCCTTATAAAGACCAATTATTATCAGCTAAATAAATATTTAGGAAATATACGATTCATGAATTATTATTTATTTTTCTTATACTATTTATATGGCTCCAAGTTTTTTAAGTAGTTTGTGTCCTCCTGCAATGTTTTATCTCATTATTTCTTTTATTGCGTTATTAATGGTTATATTCCAAAACGTAGGTAATCAAAATTTATTATCTATTGGAAACTATAACTCACGAGTTCCAAATACTTTTTTAATCATAATATTTAAGGCGTTGTGTATATTATTTTGGACATGGATTCTTAATATTATATGTAAAGCAGGTCATAGAGGTGTTTCGTGGTTTTTAGTGTTATTTCCTTTTATTCTTACTTTTTTTATAATGTGGGTAGTCGTTGCAACACGTTAAATTATTATAAATATAAATATTTATGAAATGGTATTTCATTGGTAAAATTATATATTAAATAAGAATTATTAATATATAATTAGTAATGATAGAATCTAAAAAAAAAGAAAGTTCTTCAAGAGAAAAATCTTCAAGAGAAAAATCTTTAAATGAAAGGTCTTTGACAAATGAAAGGTCGTTGACAAATGAAAAGGATCATTTAGTAAATGATTTTTCTTGGAAAATTATTGATAAATACTTTACAGAGAATCCAAATAATTTAGTAAAACACCATCTTGATTCTTTTAATGATTTTATTGAAAATGGAATGTTTCATATTTTCAAAGAAAACAATCCATTAAAATTTGTAAATGAAAATTACAAAATAAATATTTATTTAGGAGGAAAAGATGGAAATTTAATTTATATTGGAAAACCAATTATTTATGATGAAACAAGTGATCGTTCTAAACATTACATGTATCCTAATGATGCACGATTAAGAAATATGACGTATGCCGTTTCTATTCATTATGATATTTTTATTGAATATTTCATTAATGATGAAATAATAAAAACAGACACAAAAGAACAAATTTATCTAGGAAGATTTCCAATCATGTTACAATCAAAATTATGTATATTAAATGGATTACCTCCAACAGTTCGTTATAATATGGGAGAATGTAAAAATGATTATGGAGGTTATTTTATTATAGATGGAAAAGAAAAATCAATCATACCTCAAGAAAAATTTGCCGATAATATGATTTATATTAAGAAAAATAAAAAAGATGATGAATATAGTCATTCTGCCGATATACGTTCTGTAAGTGAAGATTCATCTAAACCAATTAGAACTTTCTCTATTCGTATTGTTGCTCCTTCATCAAAATTATCAAATAATCAAATTGTTGTATTTATTCCAAATGTTAAAAAACCAGTTCCTTTATTTATTTTAATGAGAGCATTAGGTGTATTATCAGATAAAGATATTATTCAACATTGTTTGCTTGATATGGAGAAAAATAGTGCATATATAGATTTATTTATTCCATCTGTACACGATGCAGGAAAGATATTTACACAAAATGCAGCATTAGAATATATTTCTGTTTTAACTAAAAGAAAAACAACAAATGGTGTATTGTATATTTTAATGGACATGTTATTGACACATTTAGGAGAGAATAATTTTATTGATAAAGCATATTTTATTGGATACATGGTTTTCAAATTATTAAAAGTATTTATTGGCGTGAATAAAGCAACAGATAGAGATAATTATAAATTCAAAAGAATAGAATTGACAGGAGAATTATTAAATGAATTATTTAGAGAATATTATCTCATTCAAAATCGTGCAATTGTATTAAAAATAGAAAACGAATTTCATTATCATAAAGGAGAATATAGAGATGAAAATATAATTCAGTTGATTGACAAAAATTATTACACTTTTTTTAAAGAAAGAATTGTAGAGACAGGATTTAAAAAAGCATTTAAAGGAAATTGGGGAGCACAAACACACACAAAAAGAGTTGGTATTTCACAAGATTTAAATCGTTTATCTTATTTCACATTTATTTCACAATTAAGAAAAATAGTATTACCATTGGATGCAACCTCTAAAGTAGTAGGACCACGATTATTAAATTCATCACAATGGGGTTATTTAGATCCAATAGATACACCTGATGGTGCAAATATTGGAATACATAATCATTTATCAATTACTTCATTTATTACAAGTAAAATACCCAATAAAAAATTAATAGAATGGATATTTGTGAATTATAAATCTATTTTTTCTCTACAAGAATGTAATTTTGATTTATTATCAAATGGAACAAAAATATTTGTAAATGGGAAATGGATTGGAGTGATTAATGATTCACCTATTTTATTTATACAGAAATTTAAATTATATAGAAGAAATGGAATTCTTCCTATTTATATTAGCATCTCATTTGATTATGAAAATAATGAAATTGCAATATTTAGTGATGCAGGAAGATTAATGCGTCCTATTTATTATATTGAAAATGGAAATCCAAGTTATAAAAGAGAATTGGATTTGGATACCATTTCTTGGAATCAAATTATTAGTGGATTTCTTCCAAAAAGTGATAAATACAACTTTTTTAAAATTTATGAATTAAATGAATTATATCCAGATGCAACTGAAGAAATATTAATTGAAAATAAAAGTATTGTTGATTATATTGATACATCTGAAGAAGAATGTTTATTGATTGCAAATAATGTTAATGAATTATCAAAATCAAAGACAAGTGGAGATATTTCAACCACAAAATATTATACCAATTTGGAAATATTACCTTCTTTACTTTTAGGTGTAATGGGAAATATGATTATTTTTCCTTCTAATAATCCAGTGACACGTAATTCTTTTTCTTGTGGACAAAGTAAACAAGCAATTTCTCTATTTAACACAAATTATCAAGTAAGAATGGATAAAATGAGTGTTGTATTAAATAATGGTCAAATCCCTTTGGTGAAATCAAAATATTTAAAATATGTAAATAATGAAGAACAACCTTATGGAGTAAATACAATTGTTGCCATCATGTCTTTTACAGGTTATAATGTAGAAGATGCCATTTTAATTAATGAAGGTTCTGTGAAAAGAGGATTGTTCTCTACAACTTATTATACTACTTATGAAGCAAAAGAAGAAAGTTCAAAAGTTGGATTATCTGAAAATACATCTGTATTTGCCGATGTTATGAATTCAAATTCTGTCATCAAAGGTATCAAACCTGAATACGATTATAATTATATAGATAATTCAGGATTGGTTAAAGAAAATACAGAATTAAATGAAAGAATTGTTGTTATTGGTAGATATACATTTAACTCAGAAAATCCAGATGTAAAGTATGATTCTTCTATTTATACCAAAAAAGAACAATTGGGAATTGTTGATAAAAGTATCATTACAGAAGGCGAAGAAGGATTTCGTATTGCAAAAGTGAGAATTCGTGAAGAAAGAACTCCTGCCATTGGCGATAAAATGGCAAGTCGTGCAGGACAAAAAGGAACCATTGGTTTAATTATACCAGAACAAGATATGCCTTTTACTAAAGATGGTGTTCGTCCTGATATTATTATTAATCCACATGCTTTACCAAGTAGAATGACAATTGGTCAATTAGTAGAGACATTATTAGGTAAGGTCTGTTTAAATTATGGTTATTTTGGTGATTGTACTGCTTTTGAAACAAAAGGACCACATACAGAAATATATGGCAATTTATTAGTTAAAGCAGGATTTCATTCTTCAGGAAATGAAATTTTATATAATGGATATACTGGAGAACAATTATATTCTAGTATTTATATTGGTCCTACTTACTATATGAGATTAAAACACATGGTAAAAGATAAAATAAATTATAGAGCAAGAGGTCCTAATAATAATTTAACTAGACAACCTGTTCAAGGAAGAGCAAATGATGGAGGATTGAGAATTGGAGAAATGGAACGTGACGGATTATTGGCACATGGCACGACTGCTTTTTTAAATGAATCTTTCATGATTCGTGGTGATGAATATTATATGGCAGTTTGTAATAAAACAGGTTGTATTGCCATATATAATAAAAGTTTGAATTTATTTTTGAGTCCATTTGCAGATGGACCTATTACATTTTCAAAATCAAAAATAACAGACAAACAAGATAATGTATTGAATATAGATAATATAAGTAGATTTGGTAGGTCATTTAGTATCGTAAGAATTCCATATTCATTTAAATTATTGATTCAAGAATTAGAAGTAATGAATATTCAAATGAAAATTATTACTGAAGATAACATTGACCAATTATTGAGTATGAGTTACTCTAATAATATACAATTATTGCTTCAAAATGACAATGAAGATATTAAAACATTAGTAAATAGTTACAAATATAAATTAACAAACATGATTCAAAATCCCAATAATAAACCATCTAAATTTATTAGTAAATCATTAAATGATATGATTACACACGATATGAAACAACAATTAATTACTAGTTATGAAAATGCAATATCTATTGGAACAAGATGTTTAGAATATATTAAAAAAAATCCAGGAAACTCAAATCCTTTTATAGATGATACATTTGTTCATCATAATTTTAATCCCCAAATAGAAACAAGTAGAGAAACATTTATAATGAATGTCTCTTCTCTTGAAAATACAATGAAATATATATTTGAAATATTACATCATACATGTTATTTTCTTTGTGTTTATGGAGGAGATAAAAAACATTGTTTATATAAATTGGTAAGTGGTACAACTTCACCTATTATTTCAAAAGAATTTAATAAAACATTTTCACAAAAAGTAGAAAATAATAAATTTGTAAGAAATCCAGAAATACATTTATCTGATAAACAAATATCAAGTATAAATTATTTGTTACAAAATCAATACAGAGTTATGAATTGTATATTAAAACCATTTAATAAAAAAGAAGAAGATTTTTCTCAAGAATATGACACATTTTTTAGAAATCCAAATATGAATCTACCTAGCGGTATATATATATTAAATTTAAATGATAGTTTTATTATAGAGAAACATAATTTGTTTGCATGGAATATATTTGAAAAACCAACTCCTCTTTCTCGTTTTGGTATTTCTTCAAAATTTATTCCTACCTTTAGTTTATCTGGTCAAGAAAATTATTTAGATATTCCTATTCCCAATTACGATGATATTAAATTACATTTATTAGAAAAAACAATGAAAATGGTTGATTGGGACGTAAAACGAATGGCGGCAGTATTTAGAGGCGGACCCACTGGTTGTGGTTATACAACGAAAACAAACCAACGATTAATGTTGATAAATTTAGTTCAAAATCCACCTGAAAATTTTAATAGAGAAATATTAGATTTATTAAATGTTGGTATTGTAAATAATAACGGAAAACGAGGTGAATCTATAAACACTAATTCAATAAAAAATGACCCCAAATATAGAATCGGTGTAATGAATACAAATCTTGTTTCTGAAGAAAAAATAACAATGGAAGAACAAAGTTATTATAAATATATTATTCATGTAGATGGAAATGTAAATGCATATCGTTTATTAACTACATTTATGACTGGTTCATTAATATTGCGTGTAAAAAGTAAATTCACTTCTTGGTTTGACCATTTAATTCAACCATTTGATTATTTAAAAAGAGTAAAGGAAGATGAACCCATTCAAGGTCATTTTATTTGGATAAATGAAGATTTATCTAATATAGAACAAGTTATAAGATGGTGTTTAAATAATGATAAAATTTGTAAACAAATTGCTCTCAATTCTCTACATTTTTATCAAAAAGCATCAAAAAAAGAGTTTATTATAAAATATACAGAAATGGCCTTTTGGACTACTGTAGAGAATAAATTAATTCCTTTCAACAAAACTTCATCTTCTAATGGTGTATATCCTTCTTTTCAATCATCAACCGAAGAAGAATATCAATATCCTCTACAAAATATACATTTTACATATCCACAAGATGATGATTATTTTCCTCGTACACCAGAAGGACCACCTCCTCCTGATGATGATTATTCACCTCATACACCCAACTATCCACCTCCTGATGATGATTATTCACCCCATACACCAGAAGGTCCACCACCAAATAATTATTCTCCTCATACACCTGAAGGACCACCACCCAGAAATAATTATTCTCCTCATACACCAGAAGGACCACCACCCAGAAATAATTATTCTCCTCATACACCTGAAGGACCACCACCCAGAAATAATTATTCTCCTCATACACCAAGTTATTCCCCTCCTTCGTTAGGACAATTACCTGCAAGATTAATTGTTCCACAAACACCATCTATACAACAACAATTATCAAATATAACGGAAAAAATAAATGAAATTGAAAATGTTGTAAAAGATAAAAAAGAAAAAAGAGAGTTGGAAGAAGGTGAAATAGATGAGGATGAAGATGAAATGATGGGTGGGGCAAATCCAATAAATAATATTTTACAAGTAGAGAACAAAATAGAAAATGAAAATCTTATAAAAAAAGAAAATATAAACTCAGGAATTAAACAAATAAAATTATAATATATAAAATTGAAGTAATATTGAATTAAAATAAATATATTATAATAATTCAAATGTCGTCTTCACAAGTTTCAAGTAGTTATATTTCTTCAGTTTATCGGTCAAGAAAAATATTGTTACAATTGATGAAAATGCAAGGATATAATGTTGAAGATTATGAAAATTTTAGTATTAATGAAGTAAGTATCATGTCGGCAAATAAACAATTGGACATGTTTTTAGAAAAAAAAATAAGTGATGAATTTACAACCAGTTCAAATAAAATATATATTTGTTATAATTATTATTCTCAATTTAACACAAAAAATATAAATGACACAATAAAAGATTTATATGATGGAGATGAACCTAAATTAGGAAGTGATGATACTTTATTATTTATTACAAAAGAAGACCCAAATGAAACAATTGTAAATAATTTAATTCATATATGGGAATTAACCCATAAATTTATAACTGTAATTAGCATTAAACGACTACAATTTAATATTTTGGAACATTCGTTAGTTCCACCACATCGTGTATTGTCAAAAGAAGAAACTGCCAAAATAATGAAAAAATATAATATTGATGAATTATCTCAGTTTCCTGAAATATCTAGATTTGATCCAGTTGCATCTGTGATTGGAATAAAACCAAATGAAATATGTGAAATAAAGAGACCTAGTAAAACGAGTATAAATGCAAATTATTATAGAATATGTGTATAATATATATGGTAAATGAAAGAGAATTATCACATGTAAATTTTATTAATAATGGGTTTGCCGTATCAGATAGTATTTTTTCTAGTTTAGGTACTCATAGTGGTGATACGAATCTTGTGAATAAAACACAAACGTTGAATAAGATAAATGTCAATAAAATGTATGAAAAAATAGATTCAACAAATAAAAAATTTTTTAGTAGTTTAAAAGAATATGTAGATTCATATGTAAACTATTTATTAAATCCAACATCAAATACATATTGGAATACTTATCAAATGCACGATTCTATTGTAAAAAATAATAAAAATGAATTAACACAAATATCATATAGTATTCAAGGTGAAACTGCAAATATGTCGTCCCAAACAGCAAGTAAAAAGAGCATGATTTCCAATGAACAAACATATCATAATACACTATTGGGAAAAGAAGATGATATTAATAAATCAGACAATAGTTCATCTCAATTAATAGATGAAAGTGTTGAAATGTATAAATCACAATATATAGATAATTGTATATTAATATTTGGTATTATAATATTATTAATTATGACATACAAATTATATAAATAATTAAACATTATTTAATAATGTTTAATTTGCATAAAAGAAGAATACAAATAAATAATAAACTTTTACATCAACCGTCATTTAAATTGTCTCAAAATGTTAAATACATGAAAAGTTCTATTCAGGTTTCTCTAGAACCCAAAAAAATTACAAAAAAAAAATATAATTTAAAAATAATTACTAATAAAATAGAAAAATTAGAAATGATTTATTTTTTTTATATGATTTTAGGAATCACAGTTGGGTCATTTATATATTATGTTAAATTATAATATGACAGACCAATCTTCAGATTTAATGAAAATAGAATTATTAGACAAGGAATTTACACTATTATTAGAACAATACCAACAAGTATCCAAAGACCTTTTTTCTTTATCTAATTCACAATCCAATAAATATGCCATGTTACAAGGTAGAGAAATTGTAGGAGGTAGTGTAATTTCATATGAAGCTACCCCTACAGTAGATAGTTGTCAGGCATTGTGTAGTAGTAATCCATCATGTTCTGGAGCAAATTATGAATCAAAAACAAACAATTGTATCATTACATCAGGAAATGTAAATTTGAGTGCAACACGCAACAAAGACAATTATGGAATTCTTACACAAAAGAATCATTTGTTGATGCAATTAAAAAGTATTAATGAAAATCTTTATAGTGTTTTAAATAGATCTGCACTTTTAGTAAAAAATATGACTCCAAATTCTGATATACAAACAAAACAAGTATCTATAGAAACAGAAAAATTATTATTAAAGAGTAATTTATTACAACAAAATAAAATGGAAACACAACGAATGATTGATGATAATAATAATTTAAAAAACGTATTAAATACATCTACGATTATGGTAGACCAATCCAATTTATCTTATTTTTTCTGGACAATGGGTGTAATTATAATGATAATAGTAGCAATTAAAGTAATTTCAATGGACTAGTGAAATAATTTGTAAATATATTTTGATTATATGTTATTTTTATTTATTGTAACATATAATCTCAACATATAATAATTATGTTTAGTTTTTCAAATATAGGAAATTTATATAATGAAAATTACAACGAAGATGTAATAAAAAAACAAAGCAAAGATTTTTTAAAAATTCAAGAAAAATATCATCAACCCACCGTTTTACAAGAAGGATTTGTTACAAATGAAACAAGAGGTCAATCTTCTTTTAATGATCCAACACCAAAACTAATGAGTAATTTTATATATTCTAACCCAAATGACCATACAGTAAGAACTGTAATTGATAAATCAAATAGAGAAACTAAAAATACAAGTAATTTGGTAAAACAAGCTTCATATGTAAATGACCCTTCTGTAACAGAAGTAAGTAACGAGTTTAT
>Ga0214923_10003779_pt1 | contig 18743 bp, 19 predicted proteins | sample LL1510_MetaG_FD_177993 | JGI IMG/M metagenome (GOLD analysis project Ga0214923, IMG submission 177993) | Freshwater microbial communities from Lake Lanier, Atlanta, Georgia, United States - LL-1510 | ecosystem: Environmental > Aquatic > Freshwater > Lake | place: USA: Georgia | collected...
AGCAACACCTGGTTGTTTTGTCCTTGCAAGAATCGTCCATGACCATCAAGTGATCATTCGCCGATACAAACAACTATCCGCATCAATGCCAACAGAAGCCTTTGAGCTATTACCTTTGAATGACCATTGGCCAACGATTCAAAGCAGCCGCATTCCATGCAAATTGCTCGGCAGTGTATGTGGTTTGTATAGAGATTTTTTGTCTTGATTAGCTTGTTTTAACAAGCACCATCTTTCTAAACGATGACGTCTTGATTTTTAAAAATGCGGCTAATAAACCAAGACAAATAAGCCCTAAAATAACCAAAATAAAACTAGGGGAGTACCCCCGATGCACGGTTTTTGCAAGCTTTAATGCAATCAAGGGCGTCATACCGCGCCCCAAACAGCCTGCAAGGGAGTAGATCAAATTGGCAATGGAACACCTAACAGATAAGGGAAAGATCTCTGTAATAAAAACGGGGATCACAGCAAATATACAAGCACAAGGCACCCCAATCAACATATGAAACCATAACACCTGATAAAACGTGCCTGAGGATAAAACATTAAAATAGGGAACAACCATCACGACAAGAACAACACTCGCAATGCTTATCGTTTTAGCCCGACCATAAAGATCAGAGATGTATCCAAAAAAAGGCACCAAACTGATTAACAACGCAAGGCTCGCTGAATTAATCATCAATGATTGGGTATTGTGAATATGGTTTATGGTTATCATGTGAATCGGTGCATAAATAAAGATTAAATTGGTTGTAGCGACCCCAAAAAAAACCAGAAAAAATACGATAACGGATTCAAAGCGCTGGATTTTGATAGCCCTCAGTGTTTCACTTAAAATATCACCAAACGTTCGTTTTTCTTTCCTAGCATTTTCAGCAATAAATTCCAAACTTTCAGGGATGGCATTTCTAATCCACAATCCAACCACCATGGTGATCAGAGAAAAAATGAAAGCCAGTCGCCATCCCCAAGAAGGCAACCACTGAATATCCATTAAATAAAGCACAAACGAGCCGAACAACGAGGAGATTAATAACCCCGCATTGACACCAAAGGCAGCCCAAGAACCAAAATAACCCCTGTTTTTTTTATCACAACTTTCGACCAAAAGAGAAATGGAGCTAATGTATTCCCCCCCCATAGAAAATACTTGTACTAAACGAATAAATAACAAGAGAAACACAGCAATCACGCCTATTTGCTGATAGGAGGGCAAGATCCCAACGATGCTCGTACAAATGCCCATGACAAAGATGCTTAAGGTCAGCACGCGCTTTCGTCCGATTTGATCGGCAAAAATACCACCAATGACACTTCCTATCGGCCTTAAGATATAACTAATTAAAAATAAGAAGAAAATATCAGACAAGTTTGAATGGGGCGGCAAAAATTCGATGGATAAATAGACTGAAAATAAACTCCAGATCACATAATCATACATTTCTAGCGTGTTGCCAATGGCTCCACTGATGATGGTTTTCTTTGACGCATTAAACATACACTAGTCGGTCTTATTCAAATGAATTGCCCCAGACTGCAACAATTCTTCAATAAATCCAAGCGACTCGTGATTGGTCACTTTATCTAAAAAAATGACTCCATTTAAGTGATCCACCTCGTGCTGCACACAACGAGCGTGCAGATCCGAGGCGGTTCGCTCTATCAACCGACCATGGACATCATAACCACGGTAGCGAATGGATTTATAACGCATGACTTTGGCTCGCAAAGGCCCAACACTTAAGCAGCCTTCATAGGCCTCCTCGCAAACATCCGAGATGGGTTCATAAGACGGATTAAATAGCGTGGTGAAAGGAAGGGCTGCGTCACTTTTATAAATCGGATGGTGGTCCATACCAAAGACAATCGCTCGTTGATTAATGCCAATTTGAGGAGCGGCAAGACCAATCCCTGACTCCTGCTCCATCATGTTATAGAGCGCCCTTTCTAATGCTTTTAATTCATCAGTCCCAAAGGCTGCCTCTGGAATAGGTTCAGAAACGAATCGGAGCAATGGGTTACCCAACTTGATAATGTTATGCATGGTTTCCATTCCGTTACTCTCCTCTAAGGATAGAATGATTAGCAATCAATCGGAGCTTGGCAGGATTATTGATCGTTGAAACCCTCGAGGTCAAATCGCCTAACTCAGGGGGTGCAATGATTTTACAGTAAGAGGCATAAATGCTTCGAATGGATTTATAAAAATAGTCCCCTAGATCAAGTAGTCCAAATAAATTCGACGCATAATACGCGCGTAAATCAGCTCTCTTTGACCGGGTTGCAAAAGAATATAAAAGATAAAAATCATTGATTTGTCTAGAGATCGTCAAGCCTTCCGTCAATTGATTGTTTTTTAGTTTTATTTTTTCAAGATCGCTCGTTATTTTTTGATCATTCCACCAAGACAATTCATGATTATTTTGAATCGATGGTAAAAAACACGGATCATTTCTCCATAAATTTTGCTGGATAAGGTTGTATTCAATATTCGGCGTAGAAGAAAAAACAACCAGATTAGCGGATGGATCGATGATGGTTAAGGCCACATGAGCAATCTCATAAAGACCATGAATGTCTAAAAAGATGGTTTTAATATATCGACGATTTTCAAATAAAATGGTCACTATTTCAGAATGAAGCCTTGCTTGCTTTTGTGCTAAAACAGAAACCTCAACCAACTCTAACCTGTTTGTCATTTTTAATTCCGTTAAAACGTGCCGCAGAATTTATAGACAAGTCTATAACCTTTAAAATATCTTTGCGCTCGGCTTCGATATGGGTCGCATCATTTATAATATCCATAATAAAATGAACAAGCTCTTTGGTATCCGTTGTTAAATCAAAAAGAAAAGCCGCTTTTGTTAAAATATACTGGAGTAGATCCGGTTCAATTTGAATTAAATTGACTTGAGCTATGTTATTGGGGATCGCGGTTTCATCGCCAAATAACAACCATCCCGGCGATACATTAAGCCATTTTGCTATTTTATAAGTCGCATCTATCTCAGGGAGCGCTTCACCCAAGACATACCGCCTAGCCATCTGCTTCGAGCATCCTGCTATTTCTGCAAGTTTGCTTACCTTCACTCCTGTTTTCGATTTAAACGATACCAAGTCGGCGTCTTGCATTAACAAGACAAGGCGTCTTGCAAACGAACGAACAAAATGATCTCTTTCCAAGGAGCTCTCCAGTCAATTTTTGGTCCATGACGCTAAAAAAAGCAGTTGAATCGACTTCAAGGGCTTGCTGCGTTTGGCAAGATTATACCTTTGATGTTTAATCAACTCAATATAACTTAAATGTCATCTTAAACAATATTATTAAACTTAAAGTTACAATAAAGCCAACCATTGGTTGTCAAAAAACGCAACTTTGAATATCATTAGGGCTGGAGAAAAAACTAACGGATGAAGGATACTGATGATGAGTACGAATTACAAATTGCAAATTTACAAAGGAATAATTCACTATCTACTTGAATATACGAATTATTCTCTAAAGAACATTGCAGAATTATCCCAATCAACACTTAAAAATATAAAGACCATTTATAACGAAGATTTTATACCGCCAACCTTCTCATCAGAATGTCACCTTGTTCGATTGTACCAAATGATTTTAGAGCTTCATGAAAATATGGGCCCTGATTTTACGCCGATTAGGAACTAATTACTCCATGTATTCGCTTCTTCATGTTGTGCTAAAGATTAATTTTGATACACTGCAAGCCATGCGTTCTTAAAAATAGAAAATGTTGATAACTTATGAAACAAAAAATCGAATTCATTTTAATTAAAGCATTGGAATCTCTTGCAAAAGAAGACCAGCTAACCATTCCAGAAGGATTCGCTCTTGCCATTGAGCGCCCTAGAGATCAAAGTCATGGCGATTTTTCAAGCAATTTAGCGATGGTATTAACAAAGCTGGTCGGCAAACCGCCAAGAGCATTGGCTGAACGTTTGATAGCGCAGATTCCACCAGACATCGATATAGAGCGCATTGATATTGCGGGGCCCGGATTTATAAATTTTACACTGAGCCACCATGCTTTAGAAACAGAACTCAAAATGATCGGGGATTCTGCTCGTTGTGGGGTATTGCCGATTGATAAACCCTCTATCGTGGTTGTCGATTATTCGTCTCCCAATTTAGCAAAAGAAATGCATGTTGGGCATTTACGCTCAACCATTATTGGGGATGCCTTGGTTCAAACGATGGAACTAAAAGGCTATCAAGTGATTCGCCAAAATCACATCGGAGATTGGGGGACACAATTTGGGATGTTGCTTGCACACTTTGAAGACGAAAAAAAAATTCACACAGGTACGATTCAACTCAATGATTTGGAGGCTTTTTATAAGGCCGCTAAACAGCGTTTTGATACCGACACGGCCTTTGCAGAACGCGCTCGCGGACAAGTGGTCCTTTTGCAATCCGGCGATGAGCATTGTCTTAACCTATGGGCAACATTCATTAACCTGTCTCTCGCGCATTGCCAAGACCTATACCAGCGATTAGGTGTGTCTTTACAACCAAAAGATATCAAAGCGGAGAGTGCGTATAATGCCGAATTACCAAAGATAATTGATGCATTGCGTCAACAAGGCTTGTTGGTCGAGCATGAGGGGGCACAGTGTGTTTTTCTCGATGAATTCAAAGGGAAAGATAACGAAACCTTGCCCATTATCGTACAGAAAAAAGACGGCGGATTTTTATATTCAAGCTCCGATCTTGCGGCCATTCAATACCGACAAACAGTATTACATGCGGATAGGGCGTTATATGTTGTCGATGCTCGACAATCCTTGCACTTTCAGCAAATCTTTGCACTGGCGCATAAAGCAGGTTTTGCTCAACCAACCATGCAGTTGGAGCACATTAGTTTTGGAATGGTCTTAGATAAATCTGGAAAACCCTTTAAAAGCAGAGAGGGTAGTGTCATCAAACTAGTCGATTTGCTTGATGAAGCCGAGCGACGAGCTAGGGCATTAATCGAGACAAAGCAAACCACGTCGTTTCCTCCCGAGGAGCTAGATACGATCGCAAAAACCTTGGGGATCGCATCAATAAAATATGCTGATTTATCCAAAAATAGAACCAGTGATTATATCTTTGACTGGGATAGCATGTTGAGCTTTGAAGGCAATACAGCGCCTTATCTTTTGTATGCCTCCACCCGCGTGCAACGCTTATTTGAAAAAGCAGGCGTGACTCTAGACGCCCTCGATGCTCCAATTATTTTTAAGAGTAGTCAAGATCTGTTATTAGCAAAGCAAATCATTTTATTTCCAGAGATCATTGATGCGGTGGTGCAAAAGGCCTCCCCTCACCTGATCTGCACCTACCTTTATGAATTAGCCGGACTTTTTTCATCCTTTTATGAAGCTTGCCCTATTTTAAACCAAGAAGACCATGCGTTAAAAATGAGTAGGCTCAAACTAGCAGGCCTCACGTTGCGTGTTTTAGAGCTGGGGTTGTCCTTGCTTGGCATTAAGACATTAAAACGAATGTAGGGAATTGCACTGCGTTCATTGTAACATCAAGGAATGGAACAATGACCCATCCCAAAACAACGACCAATGGAAGACGCAACCCCAAAAAATGAAGCCCATGTAGCAGTACTTCCATTTTTTTCTTCAATGGTTGTTGCTATCATGTTCCGTGTGTCTTTTTGTTTGTTTTCAAGAAAATCCATATATTGTTTTTGTCTATTACGATCAGGAATCTGTTTACTAATGATATCCCGAAGATTTACGCGAGCCATTTTCTTTAACTGATCATGAAAGCCCTCTTGAATCAATTCTATGGTCATACCCGTTGTTAACTCTTCAATTAATGCATTTAATTCTACGTGATCATCGGGCATCATGGTCTTAAATGATTGGAAGATATTAGTGATACAACCAATAATTATACTCCTTGGAGTGCGCCGCTCATTGAGATTGATACTCACAAAAGTTGGGATACGAGTTTTAGCAAAGGACGTGTCTGACTGTATTGATTCAAAACAACAATCAAAATCAAAAGAATACAGGCGTCCATCAACCACAGAAAAATTAGTGGGATTCACGTCGCCTTCGCCACAAAACCATCTTAAAGCAAGACTACAACCAAAGGACCTTAAAAAATGAGGGGTCAATTGAGATTTAATTGGTTGTTGCCCCATCAAATGTTCAAATATCAGATCGGACAATAACTTCTCGCCCATTCTAAAGTATGGTAAGACCACGGTTGGGCGATTATTTGCATCCATTTGGACCGAAATGTCTGGAGAATCCAACGCTGGATTGGCGCTCTGTGTCTGTTGAGCAATCTCCGTTGCTACCGCTTCAGCAAAGGCCCCATCTAGGTCCTTCGTCACTTTTATATATGGCATTTTTTAATCTCTTTGGATAAATTTATATATAAAAGCCATTATAGATATACATTGTTAACAAAATATTAACAAAAAGGAGTTGGCCTTAGAACGTTTTACACTTTTGCTTGAAAAGGTCATAATGCATGGGCAGTAAATAAAAACCAAAAATAGGAAGAAAAAATGACGACATCTTTAACAACATTGATGAATGGCACAGAGGGAGGATTAGCACTTCTCCAAGTTCTTGTAGAAAACAGCTTTGATTCTATATTAATTACAGATGCGTCTGACGACCTTCACATCATATATGCCAATAAAGCATTCTTAACACTGACAGGCCATGATCCAAAGTCTGTGATCGGCAAGTCTCCGGTTATTCTTCAAGGACCAGGGACTGATCCGACGGTCATTGGAAAACTGTCAAACGCCCTCAAATCGGGTGGCGAATTCGAAGGAAAAACCATTAATTACAAAAAAGACGGAACCCCTTTCATCATGTATTGGCGAGTGATTCCAGTCAAAACCGACAAAAAAATTATTGCCTGGGTCGCTATCCAACGTGAAGGCTCAACGACCTAATCGAGTTTCTGATAAAAGACGATCAAGCGCAAATTAAATTGACAACATTCTGTTTGTTTGGCTTGACGCAACATCAGTAGCCTGTGCAGCACCGGCCGTTATCAAAGATGATTTTCCAGATATCCATGCGCTTGTGGCTTTGAAAACATCGCTATCATGCCAATGATCAAATGAGGTGGCTTATGTATGTATATAAACGTAAACACTGCCTCCAAGACTAAGCGGATAATGCTCTGGGTCATAATCTGTGATTTGGATTTGTACTGGCAAACGTTGCGGTAATAAAAACCAATTGTTCTCACTGTTTGTCACCTCTTGTAATTGCGAGGATAGATTGGTGACTAAACGGCTGGCGGCCCAACTTTGTGAGCCAACTATTCCGTGATAAATTTTTGTCCCAAAATACATTCGGGGAAAAATACTCACTTTATTCCCAACGCGGACCCGGCGTAAATCGGTCTCATTAAAATTGGCTTGGATAAATAATTTATCAGTATCGACAAAGGAAAAAATAGGTTGTCTAATTTTAATAGGGGTGCCCAGTGCCACAAACATATTTTGTATGACCCCATTATTTTTAGCATAAACGATGGTTTCATCCACGTTCACTTTCGCATTGTCCATCACGGCAGTGAGTGATCTAATTTTCATCTTCTGTGCCTTTATTTGTTGATGATTCAACTCTAGTTCTGTTTCTAATGCCCTAAATTGGTTCAAGGACGCATTTTGTTCTTTTAACAACGTGTTCACTCTTATTTTGGATACGGCGTGATCCGTCAATGCTAAATGATTATGGATATAATCAAAATGCAGCTTTTCATAACGCTCTTTTTGAGCTTGTATAAGAAATTGGGTTTTTTCCACTTGTTTTTTTAAAACACACAATCGAGCTTTGGCTTCAGCAACGTTACTTTTAGCCTTTTTATAGGCTAAAAGATATGGGGTTTGGAATACGGTAAATAGGGGCTGGCCTTTTTTAACAACCTCTTCGTTATTGACATATATGTCGGTGATGTAGCCATCCACATTCGCCGCAACCGGTCTCACATTGCCCACTACAAACGCGTTATTGGTAAAAGGAAAAAGAAAAGAGAAGTTATATATAAAGATAACTGCGAATAATGCGACTAAAAATGTTACCGGCATTTTTTGCTTTATTTTGATTGCCATCTATTTATCTCAATTTATTGGAAAACTTTATTAGGACGTGCCTCATAACTTTTATAAATGACGACGACCTGACGAATATTTTCATCGAGCAAAACAAGTTCTTGCCGGATGTTATCAAGCAAGGCTTTAGTAAATTTTGTATTTTGATCTTTTGAAGCGGGTGATTTTATCCTCTCTTCTAATGACTTCTCTGGATTTGATGGTCGTTCAACAAAATGAGACTGACCGGTATTCCCTTCTAATTTGTTTTGAATCGATTGCAAATCAGACAGCAATAACTGCGTCTGTTCAATAACCCAAGGATCAAAACGAATTTTATCGGTGATGACATAATTGACCAAAACGCTTGTTAAGCGAAAAACATGTCCGATATGCTCAAAGGCTTTATCATGATAGGTTGTGTAAAGTGGCGTGGCTTTCGTTTCCAGTTTAGCCTCACCAACCAAACGATGAAAGACAACCGCTTGATGGATGATCTCACGCTCATATTGCCCATAGTTTTTTTTCATGGCAACCAGTGGCTTTGATGTATCTATGTAATTTTTTATCATCTTCGATAATAAATCCACGAGCTGAGATTGGACTTTAATCAGTTGATCCCGTGCATATTGGGGGTAGAAAAATCGTATCATAAACAATGATCCTCCAATCCCAAGCATGATGTTAAACGTTCGAATAAGAGCCAAATCGATTCGATTATAATTGAACAAGACAATAGTCAAGGTAACGCAGCCAATAATGGCAATATAAGACCTTTCATCATCCATGAAAAAATAACTATATAAAAAAACACCAGGAGCCAACGCCAGGAGGTTCATGACAATATTATTTTGACAAAAATAAATAATCAATAACGCATAAACACTGCTTAAAAAAGTCCCGGTAAATCGATACAAGCTCTTGGTAAAGACTCCGCCAATGGTGGTGTACTCATACATAACAAACCAAATGGTGATTAAACACCAGGCGCTTTCTGGTACTTGATAGTACCAAGTAATAAAAAACAGGATGATACAAGTCAACGAAAGCCGAAGTGTTCGTATAAAAAATATGGACTCAAACGGCATTAAAACCGCCTCCTAGATCTTGGTACAATTTAATAATCGCCATCATTTTTTCCAGTTTACTTTTATTAATGATTACATTAAATTGATCAATATTTATTTGACATTGAATGACCTCGATTTGATCACCAAGGCCATGCTGATAACGCTTTTTAACCAAATGACATCCTTGTTTTTTAGAGGCTAATGCCGCCAAATTATCATTTAATTTTTTCCTATAGGTTGTATAGGCGGATAGATCATTTGCGACATCACGCAATGCTGCTCTAACGGCGACGATGTATTTGATATATTGCACCTTATAACTCGCTTTTGTTGCTTTGATTTGGGCAAGAACAGGAAAGTCGATGACTGGAGCACTCAGGTAGCTCTCTGGTAACTTTATTCCACCAACACTAGAACCGCTCCCTAGATAAGCGCCCAAGGTAATGGAGGGCAGAAATGTAGCCACACTTGCGCCCACATCGGCGTTCGCGGCTTTTAATAAAACCTCGGCTTGATGTATATCTGGTCGGTTATTTAAAACACGTACTGGCAAATTAGTAGGAATCACACGGTCGGTATTGATGGCACCAAAAGTCTTTTTTATCTCAAGGTTCCCTGGATTTTGATTCAATAAATAATGCAATGCATTTTTACTGACAACAATATTGTGTTTGCTGATTTCAACTTGGGCTTGCGTTTGTTGGATTTGGCTTTCCAATTGATTAATTGTATCTTGCGGTATCAGTCCATTTTCATATTGATTTTTAACCAGTTGCAAATAGGTTCGATAATCTTCAAGTAAGGTGCGGTATAAAATAAGCGCTTCTTTTTGAGCTAATAACGTAAAAAATGCAGCTGATACTTGTGTAATAATGGATAGTTTTACGCCGTCACGAGCATAGAAACTGGCTTCGAGTTTCGCTGCAGCACTTTGTTGTTGTTTGTATTGCTGAATCAAGTTAATCGCATAAAGTGGAAAAGCAATTACAAAACTCCCTGGGTTTCCTAAAATAGGGAATTGGCTATATCCCGCAAGGAGAGTCATATTTGGGATCCAGCTTAACTGTATTTGTTGCAATTGGCTTTGGGCATATTTGATATTTGCTAACGCAATATTAGGATCTCCATTCTTTTTTAAGGCATTGATGATCAGCTGATTTAATTCAGGACTATCAAATTGTTTCCACCAAAGAAGGCAGGGTAAATTCATGTCTTCATTCACTTTAATCCCGCGCTCAACGGGCCACTTTAACGGGATCTTCATCTGTGGCTTGGTGTAAGTGGGGCCCAATAGAAAGCAACCACTATTCAGTAGAAAAAGTAGAAAAACGAAATACCGTGTAACGAACAATCAAATACTCCGTCTAGCATCATCGTATCATTATCATACTGCGCTTTTTATAATTTAAATGTCAAGGGAGCCGATGCCCCCAAATCATTTCATTTTGGTCGAGGAAGATTTCCGTGTAGAATTAAGACCTATATAAATTAAATAGGATGCGATGATGCCATCATTTGATATTGTTTCTGAAGTGAATACCGTTGAATTGCGCCATGCCATGGAAAATGCGAACCGTGAAGTGGCAACTCGATTTGATTTTCGTGGGGTATTAGCAAGCATAGAATTGTCTGATCTGTCTGTCACCCTCAAATCAGAATCTGATTTTCAAGTGCGACAATTGGAAGATTTATTTCGTAACCATTGTACGAAACGCGGGGTGAGTACGTCTGGTGTGGATATAGAAGAAGAGCCGGTTCACAGTGGTAAAACCTATTCACTCACCATGACCTTTAAACAGGGAATTGATCAACCTGCAGCAAAAGAAATTATCGCCATCATCAAAGACAATAAGATAAAAGTACAAACGTCTATTCAAGGTGACAAAGTACGCGTGACGGGAAAAAGTCGTGATGATCTCCAAGCGTCGATGGCTCTTTTAAAAAAATCTGAAATAGCCTTGCCTCTGCAATTTAATAATTTTCGTGATTAGGTTCGCAAACCCTAATTTTTTGTTTGACCAAAGTGTTGAGTATAAATCTTTAAGTAGGTGCCATCCCCTTCCATATTCAGCAAGGCTTGGTTAATCCTTGCCATCAGTGGGCCTCTAGACAAATTGGCCATGATGCCATAACCATCGCCTAGCGGAATGGGAGAGCCTACTAACTTATAGAGTCCCCCCGAGTTCGCGACCCACGTTAACGCCGAAAATTTGTCGATGACGATGGCGTCGCATTGATCATTTGATAAACAAGCAAATTGTGTATCGTCGGACTTAAACGTCACTATCTTCACTTGATCTGCAAACATTTGTATGGCTAAGTTAATAAAGGGTGTTCCCATCCGTATCCCTAATCTTTTATTAAAAAGATCATCTGGTTTGTTTATTCCGGACGTCTTGTTCGTGACAAATTGGGCAGAGCTGCGCAAATACGGGAGGCTAAATAAATAAAATTGTTCTCTGTAAGGAGTAATGGTAATGCCACTCACAGCCAGATCTAATTTGTTTGATGTGATCGCAATAAATAAATTGTTAAACATGAATGGTACAAACTTACAGGTTGCTTTGATGCGGTGACAAATCTCTTGCATGATGTCTATATCAAAACCAAAAAAGACGTTATTTTCACTACCCAAACTAGAAAAAGGTGGGTTTTCACGCGTTGTGCCAATCGTCAAAGTTTCTGTAAAAACCAGTGCAGGTAATAATAAAAGAATCAAACATAGAAATTTTTTCATAGCCATCCTTTTAAAAACAATCATCCCTGCTGTTTTTGATATTGCCAGAATTTTTGGTAGAGTGCCATAGATCAAAAAGCCAGTATCTTCAGGGAGTACTGGTATAATTATCATAAAGTCTTTACGCGGAAATCTAAAACGAGGATGATGACAATAAAAAACGACGGATATAAAATAACCATGTCAAAATTTCTGTTACCAGAAAGAATCATTCCGTTTATTGTTTCACTGTCATTTTTTATGGAAGCGGTTGACAGTACCGTTATCAATACAGCCATTCCCGCCATCTCTCGAAGTCTGAATGTCGACCCTGTGGATTTAAAAGTAGCGCTCATCAGTTATCTTCTGAGCCTTGCTATTTTCATTCCGATTAGTGGCTGGCTTGCTGATAAATACGGCGATAAACGAGTACTCATGACAGCGCTTAGTATCTTTACCTTGAGTTCCCTTTGGTGCGGATTTGCTCAAAACCTCCCTTCATTAGTGGTGGCACGATTCATTCAGGGATTTGGTGGGGCTTTAACCCTCCCAGTGGGTCGGCTTATCATTATTCGCACCTTTGGACAAAAAAATCTCTTTATCATGATGAATCGTGTGATCATCGTTGGTTCTTTAGGCATGATGCTGGGTCCGGCGATCGGTGGATTTATTACGAACTTTTTCTCTTGGCATTGGATTTTTTGGGTCAATATCCCAGTGGGGATTCTCGCTATTGGACTGGCTGGTTATTCCTTGAAAAATTCCTCTCCACAAAAACCGGCACCATTAGACAAAGTTGGCTTTGTTTTATTTGGTGGAGCATTGGCTACCTTTACCTCCGGCTTATCCGCATTAAGTCAAACAACAGTGGATTTTTCATTGGCAATTGGCATTATTCTCGTGTCAGCACTCCTTTTCATTCTCTATATCCTACACTCTCGACATGTCCCTCATCCCATCATTAAAAGAAGTTTGTTCAAGCTGAGAACATTTCAAGTGTCCGTGACCGGCAATTTAATTTCACGCTTGGGTTTTGCAGGGGTGCCATTTATTATCCCCTTGTTTTTACAAATCGTATTGGGGTATTCGCCGGAATGGTCTGGCTTGATGATCTCACCGATGGCTATTGGCATCATCCTCTCTAAGCCCATAACCCTTCCTTTGTTGCAATCTTTTGGTTACAAGAATTTGCTGCTTGTGAACACCTGCCTTACGGGCATTGCTGTCTGGCTATTAATGTTTATCAATATCCATACGTCACCTTATGCCATAGCGTTTTTTATGTTCGTATACGGATTTATTGTAACCATTGAATATAGCCTCCTAAATTCATTAATATTTGCGGAAGTTTCCGCACAGGAGTTGAGCGCTACCTCGAGCATTACCAGTACGATTCAACAATTGTCACAGAGTTTTGGAGTGGCCGTCAGTGCTATCTTTATTCGGTTGTATTCCTCTCTTTATTCTGGGCAGGCAGAAATCACCGCAACCACCATCCACCTTACCCTTTTTTCTGTGGGTCTTCTAACCATCCTTTCAGCAACTATTTTTTTAAAATTGAAGGCAGGTGATGGCCACCAAATGATAAGATAATGCCATCGCTTGATGGTGGGCACGCGGTAGTTTGCAGCACCCTACCGTATTTTTTTTAACGTTGATGCGTTCGCCTTTCTTTCTAACCCTATTTTAATTTATGATTGACAGATTAAATTGTTGGAGAAGAAGCATGCAAAGTCGTGTCATTGTCAATGGTGCTAAAGGTAAAATGGGTAGTTTGGCCTGCGAAACCTTGGCGCGTCATGATGCTTTCCAATTGGTTGCTCGCCTTGGCCATGAAGATGATTTGCAAAAAGCCATGGAAGAACTGAAACCAGACCTTGTTGTTGAACTGACACGAGCAGACTGTGTTTATAAAAACACCCTCACCATCATCAATCAAAATGTCCACCCAGTGATTGGCGCCTCTGGATTGTTGCCAGAACAAGTGGTCGAACTTCAAGACTTGTGTGCCGAAAAAAAATTGGGTGGCATCATCGCACCGAATTTTTCAATCGGAGCGGCTCTGATGATACGCTTTGCAGCCACCGCTGCTCGCTATTTGCCTGAAGTAGAAATTATTGAAGCCCACCATCAACAAAAACTTGAAGCACCGTCAGGAACAGCGTTTAAAACAGCCGAAGTCATTGCAGCGAGCCGACAAGGAAAAAAAAATAAATTGCCACTAAAAGAATTATTATTAGGTGCAAGAGGTGCCTGCTACCACGACATAAATATCCACTCCATTCGTTTGCCCGGCCTGTTAGCACACCAACAAGTCCTATTTGGGCAACTCGGAGAAACGCTCTCCATCACTCACGATACAACGGATCGGATCTCCTTTATGCCAGGGATAATCCTTGCTTGTGAGCGTGTCCTGCGTCTCGATAAACTCTACTACGGCCTTGAATATTTGCTAGAAGATTAGCGGCATCAACGTGAGCTTTCAGCGCATGGTTTTTATGCTAGACTGCTGTTCTTGAGTCTTTAAAGGAAGAAATGGATGACAAAAAAAAAGCTGGGAGAGTTTACAGGATACTCAGAATTAGGTCTTGATGAAGCCATTCAAGACGCCCTGTTAAAAGCCGGTGAATATACTCGAATGGAGGTCATTGAAACCCGTGGCTCACACATCAAAGAAGACAGCCGCACCTATCAAGTCACCATCACCACGTTTGACGAATAAATAATTAAAAAGGATTTAACATGGTCTATAGCGTCCCCCATTACATTGCCGGAAAACCCCATCTCGAAACCAACAGCGAAGGCCAAGACATCTATAACCCTGCCTTTGGGGAAAAAATAGGTCGCGTGGATTTTGCCACTAAAATAACCTGTGATAATGCCGTACGTGCGGCACAGAAGGCGTGGGGCCCATGGTCAATGACCCCTGCCATTAAAAGAGCCCGAATTCTTTTCAAATTTCGCGATCTATTAGAAACCCATCAGCAAGATTTAGCCGCTCTTATCACAAGGGAACATGGTAAAACCATCGATGATGCCAAAGGATCCGTCGCGCGTGCCATTGAAGTTGTAGAGTTTCATTGCGGATTGGTCTCCCAATTGCAAGGCACGTTTTCAGGCAATGTGTCTAGCCAGATAGATTGCACAACGATACGCCAACCATTGGGCGTCTGTGCGGGGGTTTCACCCTTCAATTTTCCTGTTATGGTTCCGGTGTGGATGATGATTCCAGCCATTGCTTGTGGCAATACATTTATATTAAAACCTTCAGAACAAAACCCTTCTGCTGCCATTCGTTTATTAGAGTTACTTACTGAAGCAGGATTGCCGCCTGGGGTTGCCAATTGTGTTCAGGGCAATAAAACAACCGTTGATGCCTTACTCACGCATCAAGGCATTGCAAGCTTTACCGCTGTTGCCTCAACAGCCGTTGCTGAATCAATCTATAAAACAGCAATCGCTCAGGGCAAACGTGCCCATACCTTTGGCGGGGCTAAAAATCATTGCCTTGTCATGCCAGATGCTGACCTAGACCAAGCATCAAATGCCATTGTTGGAGCGGCTTATGGCGCTGCAGGTGAGCGATGCATGGCCATTTCAGTGGTCGTTGCTGTTGGAAAAAACACGGCTGAAGCCTTGATTACAAAACTGCTTCCGTTGATCAACGCCATCAAAATTGGCAAAGGTGATGAAAGCGGTATTGATATGGGGCCACTTATTAGTGCCCAACAAAAAAACCGTGTCCTCACTGCCATTGAGCAAGGCATTAAAGAAGGTGCCTCCTTGCTTATCGATGGACGAAATTATCAACATCCCAATTATCCTCAAGGCTTTTTTGTGGGCCCAACCTTGTTTGATCAGGTCACCGATACCATGTCGATTTATCAAAATGAAATTTTTGGCCCGGTTTTGGTCATTGTTCGTGCTGAACATTTTGAAGAGGCATTAGCATTAGTGAACCGCCATCAGTACGGAAACGGCACAGCCATTTTTACGAAAGACGGATACACAGCAAGAGAATATTCCGAGCGCGTGCAAGTCGGCATGGTCGGTATCAACATCCCCATCCCTGTGCCCATTGCAAACCATCCTTTTGGTGGCTGGAAACATTCCGTTTTTGGCGATACGAATATGCATGGCGAGGAAAGCATTCGGTTTTACACCAAACTTAAAACCATCACTTGCAAATGGCCGTTAACGGCATTGAGTGAGCGTGGATTTGCGATGCCTAACCACGGAGAATAAACATGGCAAGAATAGGGTTTATCGGTTTAGGGCATATGGGATTGCCCATGGCTATGAATTTAATTAAAAATAGTCACACGGTTACAGGGTTTGATTTAAGCCCCTCTGCCATGAAATCACTAGCTACAGCAGGGGGGATTCCTGCCAAAAGCGTAAAAGAAGCGGCTATTTCCCAAGATGTCATGATCACCATGTTGCAAAAAGGGGCACAAGTAGAGGACGTGTGTCTGGGCGAAAATGGTTTATTTGCTAACGCCCCCAAACAAAGCCTATTTATTGACTGCTCCTCCATTGATGTCCAACAGACCCGACTGATTCACAAGAAAGCTCACGAATGTTCATTAAACGTTATCGATGCGCCTGTCTCAGGGGGTGTGGCTGGTGCAGAAAAGGCAACGCTGACCTTCATGGTCGGCGGCACCGATGATGCCTTTAAGGCCGCACAGCCGTTCCTTTCTGTCATGGGAAAAAAAATCATTCATACCGGCGCTGCTGGTAGTGGCCAAGCGGCTAAAATATGCAATAACATGATTCTTGGTATTTCCATGATTGCCGTCTCTGAAGCCTTTGTGCTGGCTCAGCAGTTAGGATTATCCGCAGAAAAACTCTTTGAAGTGGTCACCAATTCCTCTGGCCAATGTTGGGCTATCAGTCAATACCCACCGGTTAAAGGGTTGCTTGAAAACGTACCGGCGAACAATCATTACAAGCCAGGATTTACTGCCGCTATGATGCTTAAAGATCTTAACTTAAGCCAACAATCGGCTGCCAAGGCTGCTATTAAAACACCGATTGCAGAACAAGCAACGGCACTTTATCAACAGTTAGTTGACAACAACATGGGGGACCTCGATTTTTCAGCAATTATTAAACTTTTTGATCAAAAATAGGCTAAAATCAATACGAATAACTGTTGACGTCCTCGAATGAACTGCTTCAGCTCATCAATACCAATCATGGCATTGCTTTTTATAAAAACACAAAGTATAATAATGGGTCATAAAAAGATTGAGAGAAAATATTATGCCCAGAAGAGCTTTGCCACCATCCCTAGTTGAAGACATAGACGCCACACTGAAGCTGGGAGATTTCGGTCAATTTTATACACGGATGGATCCTGGCTATTGTATCAATCCGGACGGCACTCTTAACGTCGGGCAGATCAATGAAATTGCCGAGTATTTCGCAAGACTTCTAGACATTTCTTTAGACGTTCGTTTAAATTCGCCAGATTTTGCTAACTTGATTGAGCCAAAGATAGGCAAAATACAAAAAGACATTGCCGATTTACGGAAACAAAGACAAGCGGTTATACCAGTGTTAGACATCGACCCCATGCCTTATTTCAATTCTCTTTTTACAGTAGAAAAGATTAATTTTTTTATCAACGGACCACATACAATCGAAGAGGCTAACCGTCTTGCTACAAAATTAAATGATGAAAACATCAATTTTTTCGTTCGTTTAATGATTGCCTTTCTGCGGCTTCAAGAAAGTCTCGAGGCTCGTGACAAGAATTTTGATCACATTATTTTTCATCTTAATAATCTGAATGAGATTTTAATACCCTATTTCACTTCAGAGTCATACAATGCGGAGCACTACACTCATTTCAAAAACTATTTAGAAAAATACCTTAATAAAGAGAGTTGCTTAGAATTGTTGAATACATTAAATGGCTTTGAGAATTATGAGACAGCGTTCCGTACCGGGCTTTATGAGAATGCTGTAGAAACATTCAAAAACAGATGTAAACCAAAGAGCAGAAAAAGAAAGAGAGATGCCGATGCCGATGCTGATCTGGTTGAGAAGAATGCAACCGAATTAACTGATTTGGAACAAAAATGCGCAACTTTAACGGCAGAACTTGAACAGTTTCGTACACGATTTCAAAACACAGAAAATGAACTGAAAGCGCTACAAATGCATCAAGCACTTTTAGAAGAAAGGCATAGACAAGAAATAACCGAGCAACTAAAAGCAAAAGAAGAACGTATAATAGCACTGCAAAATGAACTGAATACACTACAAATAAATCAAACCCATTTAGAAGAAAGGCATAGACAAGAGATAACCGAGCAACTAAGAGCACAACAAGAAGAACATAGGATAGCACTGCAAGCTGTATCAGACCAGAGATCAATTGCATCACAGGAATCACTTAACCAAATGCTCCGTGAGCATCTAGCATCACAAAAAGAGCTCCAAGAAATGCACGACAGCGCATTGCAAGCAATGCTAAACATACAAACAAATATGCAAGTACAACATCTTGAGGCACAGCGCAACTTCGCAACCCAACAAAGAGAATTACAACAACAACTTGAGCAGATGACTGAGCAGTATACACAAGCACAGCGGACAATAAGCCACCTCTCTACAGAAAATCATGGCTTGCAGAAGCATCTAAAAAATCTTCAAGGGCAGACCAATGAGGCTGAGGCCCCTCCTACTTGGCTGCCTTCGGTACAACCCAGCAGGCCCTTTATGATGCAGCCTCCTCCTCCGATGCCTACTCCTGCTGGATTAGGCTTGGCTGCTGCTAGTAGAGGACTTTTTAATAATATACCACCAACAGCAGAAAATGGGCGCCCTTCAAAAATACAAAAAAAATGA
>Ga0214923_10003781_pt1 | contig 18739 bp, 35 predicted proteins | sample LL1510_MetaG_FD_177993 | JGI IMG/M metagenome (GOLD analysis project Ga0214923, IMG submission 177993) | Freshwater microbial communities from Lake Lanier, Atlanta, Georgia, United States - LL-1510 | ecosystem: Environmental > Aquatic > Freshwater > Lake | place: USA: Georgia | collected...
TTCTGGGACAACATTGACACATTGACTGCTGCGTTGCAGCCAATGCCACGTGGGTTTGACTCCACTTATGGCGTTCGCGCATTGCGCTTCTTTCAGCCAACATGGGAACTTGCAACCGATTTCCCTGGAGGAATTGAGTTAGATATGCTTGTTCGCCCGGCAAGCTTGCCAGTGTATAACGTTGGGCGTCGCACATCAGTTGGTAAGGCCAGCGATGGCTTTGCGCAGCCGGCTCAAATCCGCCTGATTGCACCAAATCCAAAGAAGTTCCTGACCACTACAAAGTCTGGAACAAGCACACATAGAGGATCTGCAGCTGTATACCCAGTGCTGACTAAGGCAGATTGCGCAGCAGCAGAGGGGGTAACCTTCTCATGGACTAGCGGTGGGGTTACCAGCATAGTAGTCGCCAACGCGATTGATGCTGGTGCCATTTCTATTGACACGGACACTATGTCTCAGGTAAACTGCAGGATTAGCCATGGCGATACCAGTGGAGACTTTTTGGTATACCCAGGCTCGGTTGTGATTGAGGGCAGCACTTCGACCGGAGCGGTCGTCACGTATAGGGAGGCTTGGCTTTGAGCAGCAGCGTTAGAATCCGCATCTTTGACATTGGTGCTAATAGGGGCGTTGGCAACGAAAGGTGCGTCATCTACGATGCCAAGAACGTCGGCTCAGAGGTATACGCCAATGACGTTGGCAGCGCCTTCTGGACTTTGCCAATCAACCATCCTCTCGTGCCAGAGCTGGTGCCACTTAAGCGTCACTACAAGGTTGAGAGGCTTAGCGGTGCTAACTGGGTACTGATTGGAGCTGGGCTCCTCACCACGTACGACGCAACCAACGACGAGATTGTCTACGAAGGCATGGACTACATGACCATGCTTAGCATGCACTACACAAAACTGGTAGGGCCTGAGTCTGGATCAGAGGTCGCCATCAAGCGTGACGAGCCTGCCAGCACGACAGAGACGGTCACTACTACCCTGACGGCAACTCGCTCTGCCTCAACCCTGTACAACACAACGTCAGACTGGAACTCAAACGACACAGAACAGCACATGGTGATTGGTGCATTCCCATCCTCATTCACAGTTACTGGATATTATACACAGTATGGAAGCAATAGTACGGTTCTTGTATCAGTAACCGGAAACACATTTTCCCTAGTGTCCGTTGGTCAGACAGTATATTTCTCTGGGGTATCAGGGACAGGGGCAAGTCGAATAAACGGGCTAAGGACTATTACCGCAAAATATGCTGGAGCTGGCAGCAGCACCTCTGGGGACTTGGCGTTTACTTCTGGAACAACAGCAATTTCATTTACAACATCAAGCGGATATTGTTACTTTAAGCGGTACACATCAAGAGGCCTTGTAAAGTTTACTCTTCCAGCTACACTGACATCAAGTGCAACTGTTACCACAGCTAACCTTATTCTTACACAAAGTAACACTAGCGGAGACCACTCAATAACCGACAGCTCTCCTGGTGATTTGGTAGTTAATGCGTCTGGAATTGACTGGACAACTGACTCATCGACTGGATTAGAAGGATCGTGGGGTAATGCCAACGATACGCTTCATCCCAACTGCGACTGGGCAAGCGCTAGCTCGTCTACGTCTGGTGGCCTATCCAACATAACGTATACAGGTATTGGGTCAACACACAACTCAACACACACATTCTCAATCTCAAGTATCGTAAACTACTGGAAGGCAAGCCCTTCTAACAACAACGGTATACTGCTGTACAACACAGACGAGACAGGCGTAACCGACAACTTTACAATTTACAGCACGGCCGCCAGCGCTTCGTATCGTCCAAAGCTTGCGCTTACTTACACGTACTCTACCAGCTCGGCAACCAACGTTAACGCCAATGGTCTTTCGCACGGACCTGCTGCCACTAAGGCACTGCTTAAAGAGCGCACGTCTAACAGCACTGCCCGGCACGCTGGCAACGAGATCGCGGTATACACAAGAAATGAGGCAGGCGAAGCCAACAAGATTGACATGTCGTACGACGAAGTTAACAGCGTTTACACGTTGACAGGATATACGTACATTGAGCGGTCTGCAATCAACAACAACGAGAAGCTGTACGACAGCGATCAGGACGTGTACATCCCAAACAGATTCAACGTGAACAGAATCCGTGTGAGCATTGTTGCAAGTCCTGGCGATGAGGTCTGCACATTCAACGTGTGGCCAGACTCATGGACAGAGATTGCCCAGCCGGAGTCTCCTGTGATGCTGAAGTGGCAACTTAAACTACGACAGCATGATTCCACCGTTGCTGAAGTGATTGCTCCAGCTTCCACTACTCCTACGTTGAGCATTCCAAGCGGTCAGACAATCTATGGTAACTACACAGGCACAACGCATAACATCACTAACTCGTACGAAATTAACTGCCTAACTAGCGGTGTGTCGTACACGTTTGCAGCGTACACTATGGCGGAGCTTGTAAACGTCTCTCCGCAGACTTCATCAACTAACCCAAACTACGGCGGAGTCATGACTCACGACGTCAACGGAATCACAGCCAGCACTTCTTCTAGCCAGACCGTTGTTATGGGTCTTGAGAAGAAGACTCTGCAAGGTATATTTGACAAGCAAATTCCATACGTAATCTCACAAGGTGGGTCGTACAGTCGATTCGGGTGGCTTACGTTCCAGTTGGCATCTGGACAATCGTGGAACTCGGAATTGATTAGGTATTTTACATCTGGAGAATCAGTTCTGTCATACCTTCGCAACATGTGCGATAAAGAGATGGCAGCCAACCTTTTGACAGCTGATGCATCTGCAAGATGGGATGTTGTTGACGGGATTAAGATTCCTTGGAGAACCGTGTTTAACTTTGTCGGAGTGCGTGGGGCGGCTGCTCCAGGTACTAAACTGTACGTGGCTCCTGCTATTACGCAGGCAAACCCAGTGTTTGTCTTTGACTACCCTGGTATGGTTGACCAGTTCAGGTACCGTCGCAACGGCAAAGATCTTAGGAACTCGGTGAGGGTCGTACCTGCCACTGCGTTCCTCACCGGGTCCACTACCAGCTCTAGCGGTTCTCGATCGCAAGGTAAACTTGCTGAGAATGAGGCGTCCATTGAAGAGTACGGGTACGCTCCAATCCTGTCTACACAATCAAACTTTGCCGATGCTGCAGAACTTCAGAAGTATGCAGACTCGCAGGTCACAAAGTCCAGCGACATTCTGAACGTATCCATGGTCAGCATCCAGCTGGCACCGGATAGCGTAAGGCCGTTTGAGGACTTCTACCTTGGCGACATCGTGCGCGTGGCCGTACGGAGAGAAAACGTGAACTATACAAACGCAGCAAACCCAGACTTTATTGCTGACACGTACATCGTTGGAGGGGTTCGGTTTGAGCTACCAGTTGACGGATCAGAGCGTGTAACACTAGACCTAGTGAAAACGAGCGAATTCGGCAGGGGATAGCGTTCTGTGGTATAATTGTGGGTAGGAGGGGACTTCCCTCTGCAAGATATGGAGGAAAAGATGGCAAACGATGGAGCGATTGAGCGCATCGCAGCGCTCAAGGAAAAGGGGCTCTCCTTCCAGGAGATCGCTACCCAGTTAGACATCACAAAAGACCAGGCGCAGAAGCTGCACAAGCGGTACGGATCTCTGCTCCCTGAAATCCAGGAGCAGACGCGGACCATTGAGTCAACACCTAAGGGCGACTACACTGGGTTCCGGATTGCGTTCTATGACCTGGAGACAACGTACTCGTCGTGGACGACGATCTTCTGCATGAGCGTTGCAGACGAGCATGGAAACGTGAAGACGCTATCGCTTGAGACACACCGTGGCAAGACGTGGATGGACGACAGCAAGTTGGTCAAGGCTATTGCCGACGAGCTTTCGCAATACGACATCCTTGTTGGCTGGAACTCAAAGATGTTTGACCTTCCAATCATCAACGCACGCTTGCTTGAGACCGGCCAGAAGCCGATTGGTACACAGATGCACATTGACCTTATGTGGTACGCCACTGGCCGCCACATGAAGGCTGGTCGACGCAGCTTGGAGAATATCTCCAAGTACTTCCGCACCAACAACAGCAAGACGCCTCTTGACGTCCGGCTGTGGCAGGAAGCTGAGCGACGACACACCAAGGAAGGCAAGCAGGCTTTCCGTACCATCGTTGAGCACTGCGAAGCTGACGTGCTCGTCCTGCGCGACGTGTTCGCCAAGATGAAGCCACTCATCAGCACCATTCACCGATGATCAACGCAGACCTGGAAGGCGCACGCAACATCTGCGTGGACTATGATGACACCATCGCTGTCCGCGTGTTTGGAACGGTCGTACCAGCTCTTGGCGTCATTGAAGCGTTAGAGAGACTGCGAGCTAACGGATACAAGATCTTGATTCACTCTGCCAGGGCTTGGGAGAAATTTGAAGATCGGACAGAGAGAATTGACGAGATGCGCAAGCTCCTTGACGAGTGGGGTGTACCGTACAATGAGATCTGGGTTGGGGCTGGAAAGCCTGTAGCCAAGGCTTACATTGATGATCGCGCTATCCGATTTGACAATAACTGGGAGTCTATTGTAGATTCAATCTTGAACAGTTAGGGTTCTCCCCAGGCTGGCGCCCCTCCGGCCTGGGGGACTTATTTTAGGGGCATAGGAGGGGTATGGTTAAGAAACTTATTGGAGACCTCTTTGACGAGGGACTCCGTAGAGACAGAACAGAACGTCCACCAAGCGACTTGTGGCGTGGATCTCTGCTCGGTGGCTGCCTGCGGCAGCAGTGGTATTACGCCCATGGCGAGACCCCTACGGACGTTCGCGGCGATGAGGTCTTTCGTGTTTTTGAGCGAGGGCACATCATCAACGACTCGTTTAACCGCAGGCTACGTGACTCTGAGCATCTTCTCTCTTACGAGGAAGAGGTGCCGGTGTCGATTCCAGAGCTTAACTTTGGCGGTAACGCCGACGGTGTGGTACAATGGAAGGACGGTCAGTATGAGTTGATTGAGTATAAGTCAGTCAAGGAATCGGCTTGGAAGTTCATTCCTAAGCCAGAGCATCAAATTCAAGCGTCCATCTATGCTGAGGCTTTGAAGCGCATGCGAGGCCATGAGTACTCAGCAAGGTTGGTATACATCAGGGCAGGGGATCTAGCCACCGAGGAGTTCATCGTTGATGAGTCGTGGCGTGACAAGGCCCTGAGGATCTTGGAGGTTCTGAACAGTGACCGATTCAGAGACACCCCTCCGTGGAGACTCCCGGAGGAAAAGTACAGGTCAAAGAAGTCGGGGAACTGGCTCTTCCCATGTGGGTATTGCGAGTTCTTCACCAAGTGCAGAGGAGGGGAAAATGGCAAGTAAGACGCTAGCTGGCAAGCTCGCTGAAGTTATGGGCGAGATCGGCTACATCTCCAAGGGCGGCACGAACAGCGCCCAGGGGTACAAGTACGTCATGGCGTCACAGGTGGCTGACGCAATCCGCGAGAAGCTCGCGGCTAAGGGAATTGCAATCATTCCTGGTGACATTGAAAAGCTGAGCGAGAGCACGTCTGCCTCAGGCAAGCAGGTGATCCTCACGTTCAAGTACTCATGGCATCTGGTTGATGGGGAGACTGGGGAAAAGCACACGATCTACTCGCTCGGCTCAGGTGCTGACTCGGGCGACAAGCACGTGTACAAGGCGACGACTGGTGCGCTCAAGTATGCGCTCCTGACGACGTTCCTCATCCCAACTGGGGACGACCCAGAGAATGACACGGCTGACGTGACCATCGCCAAGGCGGCGAAGGAGATCTTTAAGGATACCGTCAAGCCAATGGAAGGTCAGTCGCAAAAGGCTGACGGAGAGTGGGGGTTCTAATGGATAGGATTGATCTTTGGCTCACAGATAAGATTGCTCCAGTGAAGGAGCAGACCAAGGCTGGTCGAGACGTGTGGAAGTTCTTCGGTAGCATGCAGTCGTTTGCCTACGACGCATTCTTGGCCGCAGATAAGGCTACGCGTGACGCATCAACTGCGCCAAACCGATATGAGCGTGTCACCGTTCTCGTCTTTGATGAGGACTTGGCCACGCACATCCGGAAGATTTATGATAGTACCGTAAACCGAGAGACAAACGACCCACGCCAGCACTTGCACGTTATTGGCAAGTTGGAGGAGCGAGCCGACAAGGAAGGCAACCCGAAGGGGTACAGCCTCCTTGCCAACGAGGCAAGCCCACTCATCTGGGGTCCGCTGAAGAAGCGCTCGTGACCGAAGAGGTAAAGCTTGTAGACGACATCTCGGATGGCCTTGCTGCCATTGGTATTCAGTACCAGGCAGACGGCCGTCCGAGAAAGGTCGCGATCTACAGCAAAGAGTTATTCATGGATGCGTACCGCCAGAAATCTATTGCGTTTGTATCTGCCCACTCTGGAGGGTTGACAGATGACGAAGTAAAAGCTTTAGAGGCTGATGGCGAGAAGCAATTCTGGGCTGGGATCTTCTCAGCTGGTGTTGGGGAAGGCGCACCAATAGCCGTGACGGAGGATGAGAATGGTTGACAAAGCTCGGCAAGGCCGTCTCAACCGCTCAAGGGGTAATGCTTTTGAGCGTGAGACAGCCAAGAAGCACGGAGGTCGACGCACCGGCATGTACGGTGGACCAGACGATGTGACGGTTGACGGGCAGTTCAAGATCCAGACTAAGGTTGGGACTATGTTCTCTAACAAGTACTGGGGCTGGCTGCAGAAGATTATTGTTCAGGCTGGGGAAATCCCCTACCTAGTGATCGGAGACGCTCCTGGACCTGGCAATCAGAGGCGTGTCATGGTGATCATGGATGAGCGGGATTGGTTAGTTGTGAAGGAGAAGGCATATGGCAGTACCACAGAAGAAGAGCCGCAAGGGTAACGTTGCCCTTCTGGCTGCACGCTGGAACGTTGCGTTCGGCGTTGTAGTGGCTACGTTTATTGACAAGTATCTGGAGTCTGTCCCTGAGGACAAGCGCAGTGAGGTCCAGATCCCGTTTGACAGCGTGCTTCAGTTGTCGGCCGGCGTAGCATTGAAGCTGGTGGAGCTTGAAGATGGCGACGACGCCTGACGAAGAGCGACAGCAAGTCGCGTTCTTTAAGAACATTGGGGAAACTACCAAGGCCGCAGTGTCGCACCCTAGGTTCCGGGACACGTTTGTCCCTTCCTTTGGTATCGGAGCTGTCGTACTTGGTGCATCTGGCAACGTCTCAGCAGCGCTGGGTTCAGCGCTCTTGGCGTTTGCGCTACTGGATAAGCGCAAGTGAAACACGGCCTGAAGTGCCCAAAGTGCGGGGGGCTACGAATTAGTCCGCACAGAGCAGGCGCTAAGTTGGCCGGACCATACTCCGTTCGCGTAGCTATCTGTGCTAAGTGCGATGAGCGAATCATCCTCGTTACGCAGGTAGCTACGCAGGAGCTGGCAGAGAAGATTATGGAGGAGATTGACAATGAAGAAGGAGAGTAAGCATGTCCCAGAAGCGTTCATTGAATACTTTCGCGACCTCGCGATGGAAACCCACGAAGTTATGGTACAGAGGCAATCAGGCTATGGACCGGGCAACATTGAAGCGCTCGGACCGTACGGAGTATTCTCGCGACTCGCAGAAGACAAGTGCTCGCGAGTGGCCACGTCGCTCAATGGATCTATCGTGGATGGAAAAGCCAAAGTCGGAGAAGACTGGTTCAACGAAGGGGTACGTGACGCGCTGGTCGACATTGCGAATTACGCGATGATTTTGATTGCTCTCGGCGAGGGCAAGTGGTCGTTCGTTACGCGTGGCGTACCGCCAAAGAAGTGGACTTCTCTTGACGAACGACTGGATGAAAGGTTTGTGGTGGATGAACTTCGTTGACCTAAAGGGGATGGTATGGCCGAATGGGCGGACCCATGCTATACTGTTCTACGGTCCAACTGGTTGGAAGGCCAGAGTGTGGTATACTGTTAAGCAGGGTGAGGTCTTTAGCTTAGGCGAAGGAACTGAAGTGTTTACCCATGATGAGGCAGAGAAGAAGCTGAAGGAGTTAAATGATGCCTGGGCGTCAACGCAAAAGCGCAAGCGCTAAGTTTGTCTTCTCTGCAGGCACGCCCCAGAAGGTGAAGACTTTCTGGGGCGAGTCCATCTTGTGGATGAGGAAGGTCCTTGAGGAAGAGGGCATTAACGTGTCCAAGGTCACGATCCATTACCACACCGGCGAAGCAAAGAACAAGTGCCCACTAGGCGAAGCAGACTCAGACGATGCCACGTTCATGCTGTGCACACATCGATACGACTACGACACAATGCTCCACGAGATAGCTCACGTCGTAACTCCTGGCCTTCACAGCAAGGCCTGGGCTACTAAGTTCTTGGAGCTCATCAACAAGCATTTGGAGGGACAGGACTTGGTAAGGGCGCTGTATGCGGCACACAGGGACTACCCTAGCTGCGCAGCCCTGATTGGAGATGTCTATGACATTTAGAGAGAAGTTGACAAAGCCGGACAAAGATGTGCTAAGATTGTTTGTAGAGGACGCTAAGTCTGAGGGCCTGTCCCTTAGGGCGTACTGCAAGAAGCATGGGATTGATTACTACTTGTTGACTGGCTTCCCAAGGCCATGGCAGGAAGTATCACTCCAGGAGGGGTTGAATGGCGAAGAAGGAAACGAAGGAGCGACTGAGCTCTAGCGACTACGTCAATGATGGTGACTGCCCAATCTGCGGCAAGTACCAGAAGAAGATCGCTGCCGGAAAGATGAAGCCGTGCTTCATGTGGGAGCGAATTGAGGAGGAGGAAGACGAAGATGCCTAGGGAAGATGTTTACGGAAATAAGGTGTACAGCTGCAGCGAGTGCACTGTGGACTTCATTGAGGACTTTGACGAGGAGCGCGGACTCTGCAATGAGTGCGCAGCCAGCATTGACGAGGAAGGCCGCCAGGAGAACATTGGGGTCGAGAGTCTCCAAGAGGTCCTTATAGCTGCCAAAGAGGATTACCACACCAAGGAGGTTTGGTAATGACCAGAACTAACCGAGAGGCAGAGCGAGCGCTCATCGGGGCATGCTTGATCTCAAGCGAATGCGCCGAGCGAGTACTTGAGAGGGTCTCTGCCAACGACTTTGATGACATGCAGTGTCGCAATATTTACAATGCAATTAAGTCACTTGTAACTCAGGGCATGACGATTGACATCGTCACCCTCTCCGAGGAGCTGACCAAGGATGGCAAGCTTGAAGATGCCGGCGGAGTAACCAATCTTTCAAATCTTATTAGCTCAACACCAAATAGCTATAACTACGAATCGTACATTGACATCGTCCTTGACAACGCGATCCGACGAGACGTGCATCAGGTAGCTGCGCACATCGCTGACACTTCGCGTCTTGCGAAGACCGCAGAGGAGGCTCTTGCCGAGGCCGAGAGGGCAGTTTCCGGCATCTCTCGCAGCCGATCAAGGGGTAAGTTCTCCACGATGGAGGACGTGATGGTTGAGACCATGGACAGGCTTGCGCTGATGCAAGCTGGTGGGGCATCTGGCGTGTCGTCAGGCATTGTCGGAATTGACTCCATCGTCGGTGGTTGGCAGAGGGGGGACTTGGTGATTGTCGCAGCGCGGCCTAGCGTAGGCAAGACCGCACTGGCGACCACCATGGCTGCCAATGCTGCGTTCCGCAGCGGGAAGGCTATTGCCATCTTCTCCCTTGAGATGAGCCGAGAGCAGATCGGTAGCCGAATGCTCTCGTCTGTCTCAGGGATTGGCTTGCACGAGATCCGACATGGGCAGCTTGATCTGGCAGAGATGACTGAGGTCATTGCTGCGTCAGATAGGATCAAGCGCAGCAAGATCTTCGTTGAGGATGCGCCTATTGCGACTCCTAGCGAGATGAAGTCCAAGTGCCGGCGGCTCAAGAAGGAGCACGGCCTTGACCTTGTTGTGGTTGACTACCTGCAGCTCATGTCTCCGGATCGCGGAAACAAGGACAGCAACCGTGTGTACGACGTGGCCGAGATCAGCCGTGGATTGAAGGCGCTAGCTAGGGAACTTGACGTCCCTGTGGTGGCACTCAGCCAGCTGAGCCGTTCATCTGAGTACCGCGAGAACAACGAGCCCAAGCTCTCAGACCTTCGGGATTCTGGAGCCATTGAGCAGGATGCTGACGTAGTTCTCATGCTGTGGCGCTCCACTGACGTGTCTCTTGACGTGTCGGTTGAGACGGTCCACTGCAAGGTGGCAAAGCATCGCAACGGACCAACAGGTCGGACCGAGTTGATGTTCAACCGGACGACAGCAACATTTAAGGGGGCGTAATATGAGCGCACAGGTCACACAGGAAGATAAGGACACACTGAAGGTAAACATTGAGGTCGACTGCCCATGCGAGGTGGGGATCTGCGATCACTCCATGGAGGAGGTAAGCAAGGCCCTGCAGCAGGCGTACACTCGTGGCGTACGCGATGGTGCCACTGGGGCGATGGAAAACGTCAGGGAGTACCTGAAGAAGGAGTATCCTGGAGAGTACGCTAAGGTAGAGGCAGCGGCCAACGAGAGCAAGAGAAAGCTCAATTGATTTCATTACTACTCTCCCTAATCCTCTCTGTGGTCCCACCGAATGGATACCACGAGAAGGTTAGGGCGACGTGGTACGGAGCACACCACGAGCAGTCAAGTCACTACTGCTACCAGAACTACAGGAACACATGCAGTCCGTACGGATCAGGGGAAAAGGTGATGTACGCTGCGGTTCCTGGATTCAGAAATAAAGTAACTAAACCATACTACGCTCGTGTGTGCTACAATAGGAACTGCGTAATGGTCGTTGTACGCGACTGTCTGTGCAGCCGTAAAGGGGAATTCATTGACCTCTCTCCGGCAGCATTCATTGCGCTAGGAAATAAGCTGAGTAGGGGTGTGTTATGGGTAACAGTGGATTACGACCCGCACTATGGCGGCCGCTAACAAACGCATCGTTCTTCTCAGGGGTAGGAGGGATGGATCTTGGATTTGAAAGAGCAGGAATCAAAACGGTCAGCTTCAGCGAAATTGAGCCGTACCAAAGTGGAGTCCTTGCCAGACATTGGCCAGGAGTACCGAACCTCGGAGACATCGTATCGCTCGCAGATCGTGAGCTTTCCCAGCAGGTACAGCAGGCAACCGACACAGTTCAACGACGTGGCGGACACACTGACGATCAGTGCGGGACCTCCGGCTGTAGCAAGTGGCAGCATGCCGACATCTTCTCAGGAGGATTCCCATGCCAAGACCTCAGCGCAGCTGGTGCCAGGAGGGGATTCAAAGGTAAACGATCAGTCCTCGCATTCACCTACCTTGACCTTGTGGAACTCTACCGACCTGCCTGGCTGGTGTTGGAAAACGTCCCAGGTCTACTCCATTCGTCTGGTGGACGCGACTTCGCCAGACTCATTAGTGAAATGGAAGAACTCGGGTATGGCGTGGCGTGGCGAGTGCTGGACGCGCAATACTTCGGAGTCCCCCAAAGGCGCCGTCGTGTCTTCATTGTGGCAAGTCTTGGATCAGACCGTGCCGGCGAAGTACTTTTTGAGTGCGAAGGCGGCTGCAGGCATATTGCGTCGGACTCTCAAGAGGAAGGCGGGGCAGAAGCTACCGCCAATGCTGACCGACGTACTGTCTCAAATCTCAACGCAAGCAAGTCTGGATGGAGAGTCGGGGCCGAGGACGCCGCAGGCGGACAACTCATCCTGGGCACGGAGGATGACGCCCGTGGAATGCGAGCGTTTGATGGGCTGGCCGGACGGATGGACAGTAAACCCCCAGTGGCGGGGGAAACGGGGCTCTACGGGCCGGAAATAGGCCTCTACGGCGATTCTGTAGAGGGGTTGGACACGAAAAGATACACCTGCTGTGGAAATGGTGTTGTCTCCAGCGTTGCGGAGTGGGTTGGCCGTCGGATCGTAGCTTGCGCAGACTAGGCTTCGGCTCCCCCTTCGGGCATGGCGTGATAGTACCCTGACCCTCGGCCTCCGTCGGGCATGGGGCGCCCTCCGTCGGGCACGGGGCGGACGTTAGTAATCGACTATTAGATCTCCTCACCAGCCGCTATTAGCAGCTGGTGAGGAGTTTTTGTTTACTCTTTATTTTCTACTGGCTGGCAGTCGTGGCCATATGCCCACTCTGCCGCACTAGTCTCATCATCTAATATGAATATCAGTCCACACTCAGGACACTTAGCCAAGGTACTAGACCTGGCAGGGTGTCCTAATGGGTAGTTATTCCTAATTGGAATACTTGTCTCAGCCATTGCTTACACCAATTGCCTTCATGATTGCTTGAGAAAGCTCTTTGGCTTGGAATCCTCTTCCATTAAGTGTATCGTTGTAATCGACTCCACCTTCTAGCCATAGAGCCCCAGCTACCGCATAGTGAAACGTAAGAGCTGGTACTCCAACCATTGAGTCAACCATATTGCCGTCATTGTCAAAGATTGTAGTTTTTGCTGACTCATAGTTAGACTTCAACGTTGTTTCGTACTTTTTTATAAATGACTCTGGGTATCCGATCTCGACCAGGTACGAGCCACTGTAGATGCTATGGCCATCGCCATCAACGAAGTCTCGTGCTCGCTCACTATTCTTTAGCAGAGTAATGAGCTGGTCACGAAGCTTGCTGTCTTCCCAGAAGTTATGTTCAGTCGCCATCATTCCTCCTTGCAACCCATAGGATTGCTTGTAGCTCTGCAGCATATAGACCCAGGTCATCAGCTGCTTTTTGGAACTTTGCTTGGTATTTTTTGTACTGAGTAACATTAAGGTCAACCTCTTTCCATACTTTTTTCTTGCCGACCTTAATCTTCTTGTTGTATGGCGGGAACTCCCTTGCTGCCCATCTATCGATAGGACATCGGTCAGTCTCGCCTTCGCTAATGATTGAGTAGTAGAAGTCTCTTACTTTTTGGCCGGTTAATAGACGAACATCTCCATTTTCTAGGATCTTATAGGCAGTTTTTACATTGGCTGGGTACGCCTGTAGAGCAGGCAATGGTGTTCCATTGTATTTGTTGTCCAGTATAGCTTTGATTACTTTGATGTTGGTCTCCGGTGAAGCCCCCGGAGAGACTGCTGCTACTGCTGCGACAGCTGTTGACTGGTGCTTCAGCTCGTAATGCTTTGTTGACTGATAAATCATTTGGTTAAACTCGTGATACCAGCCTGCTGAATGCAGTAGTTCCATTCGTGCTTCTGGTGTGTCAGTGTTCATAACGATTTGATTGAACCGCTTGATTAGCGGCTGTGCTAGCAGCTTTGAGTCATACGACCTACTCGCTGCTAGCAGCAACCTACTAATGCGGCTGTCGCCGCTGATCATTACTTAACGCCCTTGGAGGCCAATGTCTTCTTGTCCTTCAACTTCTTAGTGAAGGTGATGTGTATTTCTGCGACTGTATCTTCATACAACTCAGATGTATCAAAGTTTTCAGTATAGTCGCATCCTGGCTTCTGAGCTCGCCACTGACGTAGTAGTCCTGCGTCACTGAGAACTGCTCGGAATCCATGGTAACCATCCCATCCATCGTTGATTTCTGAAACTTTCATGTCAAGAGCTGTGGCAATATTTAGTGCTTTGATACTACCAGAGACACTGTTGCTGTAAGTATTACCCTTGGCAACACGCTTGGCTAGCTCAGGCATTGCTGACTGCATAATTAAACTAATGATTTGAGACGATGCTGCCTCGATACTAACCTGCTGATTAAATTCTGCTGGAAGTTCGCGGAGCTTTGGTGCGCCGCACTTGTTGTCTGTGTTCTTAGCCATTGTTCTCCTCCATTTCATAGTTTCGCTTATGCTTGGCTAGATCGCGTTTGCTTTCTAGCTTGACTGTTACTACATAGTCTGAGAGATCATGAATCTCATTCTCTGCTGCTAGACTATTAAGCTTTGTAAACAGCTCTTCTAGCTGCTGCTCCAATGTACAGAGCAGTAGATAGAACTCATTGTATGTAACATTATGTGGAGCTGATGAGAATAGGATATTAGCTGCTACATTATTAACACCGTTAACGATTGTTGAGTTAAGGTAAGTTGATGTACGCGAGAACATATTGTACCCATTGCGCATAGTGTTCTCGTCTGGGCCGGTGCTTGTAATGGAATCAATCAGCACAGTTAGTTGCTCTTTAAGTTTACTAGTTCGATCAGAGATATCGTCCAGATCACTGCTATTAACACGCTCAACATCTCCACTTAGAGAGATATCTTCCAGTGTTCTTACTGCCTCAGAGATGGTGTCATTCATCTCTTCAATGTTAGGAAGATCTTGATTGTCAATCTCCCAAGCAAGAGATCGTACTGAATCTTCAATGCGATCTACTTCGTCTAGCATATCTTTTATGTTCTTGCTAAGATCCTTTGTCATATACCCTCCTCTACATCTTTGATGCCAGTTGCTGCCGCAGCTTTCTTACAACAGCTACTGGTCACAGTTAAGTGACTTTCTGTGCCAAACTCATTTGGCTTAATCTTGTTGCCAAGATCAGTCAAGTTGCCGTTAAGCACTAGCCATCTAGAACCTTTGTAGACTGGTTCCAGTTCTAGTTCGTATACCCTGACGACTACTCTATGTCGCCCAGTTTTCTCACAAACTAGCTCTGGTAGTAGAACTACATCATCGCTCATCTATGGCCTCCTGATGCGCCAGCACATATTGGCGGATACGAGCAATCAGCTGGTTGACTGTTCGCACCGTGGTCTTACCGTGTTGGTAATCCCATACGTTAATGACGTCGACTGCTTCACCATTGATAATAACTTCAATGTATGGCCCACCGTGCCAGCTATAGATGATACCATCCATAGTGACGCTGATTTGCCAGTTAGCTAGTGAGTCCGGTATCACCTGATTCATCCTCTTCCGAACCGATGAAGTCATGCAACCTCCAATTGTCTACAATCTCAATAGCTGTAACCTTCAACCCAGTAACATTGTCAGTTAGATTCTTCATTTGACCACCGAAATTAATCTCAACAACTTCATCTCCAGCCCCCGATGAGACCATACCGATTGCTTGGCGTGCGAACTCATGGAAACCTGGTTGAGTGATTGGTGGATAAAGATTGCTAGTTAAATGGTAGTCTAGTGCTGCGTCCTTAGCGAGCTCGATTGCTCTGTCTTTGTTAAAACCCATGGCTGTCCTCCTTGCTGAGCATTGCCCAGATATTTGGCTTCTGCGAACGGATACTTGCGTAGTTGTTGTCACCGATTACTAGATGGTCTAGCAATGTAAGGTCATGATATCCACACGCACGTAGTACTTCCTCAGTTAGGTTAACATCTTGATCAGATGGCTCTGAATCGCCTGATGGGTGGTTATGTACCATAATGAATCCTACTGCGCCGGTAAGCAAAGCTGGTCGCAACAGATCAGCAATAGATACTGATGTGCCTGTTGCTGTGCCCTTGAATACCTGAGTTACGCCAATGAGATTATTGCGACCATCAACACTCAATACCCATAGTGCTTCCTGAGTATAATCTTGTGCCACATCTTTGAAGTAGTTCACAGCTGATTGAGGTGACTCAATCCTGGGACCTACTTTGTCATTCCACGTACGAATAACTGTTAGTTCGTACGCTTTCCACGTATGTTCCATATTCCCTCCTGCCCCGTGGGGCATATCGCTGAACTTTGATGGAAGCTTAATCGCTTTCATCAGAATACTCGATAGCCATCGAGTCCTAGGCAAAGATCACTAAATTCTAGGAACTCAATGATTAGATTAGTGTCAGCATTGACCTCATCATCAACAGTGAATGGCACTTCAATCAGCTGACCATTCTCCATCTTATAGGTAGTATCTTTCTCGCGAGTCTCCTTGACATACTCAGCAACCACTGGCTTAATGGACTCACGGATGTCATTGAACAGATCAGTCGTGTTCTCGTACAGCTCTGGGTAGAGGCCGGTGAACATGCTGATGTGCGCCAGATACTCCTTGATGCCAGCTGGTGTGCACTGATTGCCGCTATTATCCATAGTGGCCATTGCGAACTCTGCTGGGTATTCGCCGCCATTAAGTGTAACAATCTTGTCCAAGATTACGCGGATCATTGACATACCCCAGATGTTAGCTCGGAAGTACAGGTTATCGGAGCCTGTGTATTCCCCAGTCTTCTCATCAAATAGGTATGTATACTCATACTTTTTGGCAAACTCTGCTGCCTTAGCTCGATCACCGTTTACAGATTCAATGTCGTATCCCATTAGTTCAATCCTCCCAAGATTCTATGGAGCTCATCGAATACTTCTGATTCGTCCAGCTCATCCATTGGCTCGTTCTCGTCAAGATCCTTCATTATAAGGTTATTCTCAATAGTGAACTCAAAGTGCTTCTCTGGCACATTATATTCGTCAATGACTTGATTGGCGATGTATTTAAAGATATAGCTTACAACCATCAATGCCCGGCGATTAGCAGTAATGAACTGATCCTTGATCTCATCCTGGCTCAGTCCGAACTCCTGCTCAGCCTCATTAAATTTATGCTTGTTTGGGTACAGTTTGTATAGCAGTTCTGGGTTAAGCTCAAAGTAGTTAAGCAATGTCATTGCCAGCTTGCCGCCGCTGATCATATTCTCAGCAGAATCAGCATCCATACCAGGCAATACCGCACTGATCTTCCTCATACAGCCTCCTTGTGGAGCCTAAGCCCCTGCTCATCGATTAGTTCCAGCAAGTACTTCTCGCTGGCCATTAGTGACGCAATCAGGCTGGTGTGATCCCAGCTGAATCGCCATTCACGAGTCACTTTGTTAATGACTCCACTCTTGAAGTATCCATAAGATTCTCCATTAGCTGGTATATACTTACAGTAGAAGCCATAGTTAGCTAGTCCGAACTCTCCTCCATTATTCTTCTCATTGTTACAGTAATATTTCCAGAGTAATATGCAGTTCTTAGCAATATAATCACGTGCTGCGTGGTTATCATCGCTGTAACTAGCCACTTTACACCTCCTAGCCGTTAATCACAGAACCCAAGCACGGCATCCACAGATCGGGTCACGAAGCGGAAAGGGAGTATCCTGCCAGTTCTGTTAGGGTATTACTAGCGTATCCCACCCTCCTATATTTTTATCGACAGCTGATAACCCACCAGTCACTTGACTTTCATCCCCGACTAGTATTAGTTATTAATTTTTATTAACAGTAATAGCCTCATTGCCGCCTCCGTTGGGCATAAGGGGTGCTCGGCCTGCTGCAACTCCGTAGGGCATGATAGTACCCTGGTACCTAGCGCAGCCGTCTGAGCGAAGCGAAGCCCGAGTGAGCGAGCGCCAGCGAGCGACGAGGGCAGGCTGCGCACAATCAACGACTGGCCGTGAGGCCAGCCGTATCGCGAGCTGGTGAGCGAGCGAACCCACCCAGCCGCTTGCGCGGCTGGGTGGGACGGCCGTGAGGCCGGTGCTGACTAGCGGTCAGCGTAGTGGTTACGGAGAGCCTTGTCGACTGCGCTGAGCACCATCGCAAGCGTGACGCCGAAGCCAGCCACGGCGAAGCCGTTGATGGCGACCTGGTCTAGTCCGTAGCCGTTAAAGAACGTGACGCCAGCAACGATGCCAGCAAGACCATAGAACGCAACGATAACGTAATCAATCCAGTCCCAATAGCGGTTCATCATAACCTCCTAAGATTAGCACCCAACCAGCCGAAGCTGGTTGGGTGCGGTGATAGTACCCAGTAGGTACTAGAAAGGCTGCTCGTCCGCTGCTACGGTCGGCGCCGCAGCGCCGTTAGTAGGTGCGAACTCGATCACCTTAGCGCTATACCCCGCAGTGGTGTGAACCACTGGGTAGCAGAGCACAGGCTGAATCAGGTTACCTGCCTGATCCTTCGCGTGCTCGTAGCGCTGCTTCAAGATGCGCTCGTCGGATGCTGGAACCCAGAGGATCCCCTTATCCCACGTGGTCTCGAAAGACGCTACTGCGTCAACCGTTGCCCACTGGCGAGCGAGCTCCTGCGCGGCGTGAGCCTGCGCGGGAGCAAACGAGAGAACGGGATAGGACATCGACTTCGCCGACCCATCCTCACGAAGTCCAGGGCGTCGGACTTGTGCGCTAACGGTGAGAGCACCGCTAGGCGTCATCCGATAACCTGGGATCTTGTTGCGACCATCAACGCCTGCTGGCGCTGTGTTGGGATCACCTTGAAGGGTGATGCCACGCAGTACGAGGATCGTCCCCGTTGCCGAGTTGAGCGCCTGCTCAACTGATGCCAGAGTAGAAGCGAATCGCTTCATCTCACAGCTCCTTCCCGCTTGCGCGGATTGGTGTCAGCTCGCGCCGCACCCAAGCACGGCATCTAAACGATGCTGACAAAGGAACAGAGAGAGAATATCCTTATGGCCGGCGATACAGGGGGGTATCGCGAAGCGGTCGCGAGACTACTCAGCGAGGCTGGTCATCGACCAGCCGAGATTTTAGTAAAGGGCGGTACTCCCCGCACAGCTTTCGTGAGAGAGAGAGGAGATATTGGCTTACCCAACCTTCCGGCACAGACACTCCCCTTTGATAAGAAGCCTTAACCTTTGTGCTCAAAACCAAGGTGTAGAAAACTTAACCATGTAAAAATCTGCAAGAAAGGCCAAAAAAAGTGCATATATATAGACAGCCTTTTGCGAAGACGGAAAATAAACCATAAAGAACGGCCAACCCCAAAAGCGGTTTAAGCCTAAGTATGCCCAAATGGGCGAGGAGATAGAAATGGCACG
>Ga0214923_10003782_pt1 | contig 18738 bp, 21 predicted proteins | sample LL1510_MetaG_FD_177993 | JGI IMG/M metagenome (GOLD analysis project Ga0214923, IMG submission 177993) | Freshwater microbial communities from Lake Lanier, Atlanta, Georgia, United States - LL-1510 | ecosystem: Environmental > Aquatic > Freshwater > Lake | place: USA: Georgia | collected...
AAACTTTCATTTGGTACGAGATTACGATTTAACCATTAACTATGTAGATGTAAATGGAAAAGACGCTCATGCCAAAGATCGACTGCGAACTTGTGTTCAATACTGGGAGCGAAAATCAAAGCTGCGTCCAATTGTAAAAGTTAAAGACATGGGAATCATCGAGCGCACTACACCAGAATTGGCAGATGCAGCCATGACTTTGTTTGGTTACAACTGTGGAAAATTAACTACAGACTTTGAGCGCCGGAAAGTAACCACTCAGATGTATTTGAACTTCAAACATCCCCGTGCAAAGAAAGCTATTGAGAATTCAGATTTTTCAAAGTTCTACATGAATACCGCTTACACTGAAGCGCTTTCGTTGCCAGAAATTAATTATGTATTGAATGAATACATCTATGGCGACCCGATGGTGCAATACCTCAGCTAGGTAATTAGCTCAGCAGGTCAGGTCGGTTCTGAGCAGTTCGCAACTTAGCTTGTTCGTGTTTCCAGGCTGAAATTTTGGCATGATCTCCGGATGTCAAAATCTGTGGAACTTCAAGATCACGCCAAACTGGTGGCCTGGTGTACACCGGACCTTCAAGCAAATTTTCCATTGCACCAACCGCAAACGAATCGTCGGCAAAGCTCTCTTGATTTCCAAGTACGCCAGGAACTAATCGGGCTATCGCTTCAACCATTACCAGCACAGCAACTTCCCCGCCCGCTAGAACGTAATCGCCAACTGAAACTTCATCGACGCGGATCTTTGTTTTGTAATGCTCAGCAACTCGAGAGTCGATTCCTTCGTAACGACCGCAAGCAAAGACAATGTGTTTTGCAGTAGATAGCTCGGTTGCCAAGGACTGAGTGAATGGCTTTCCCGATGGTGTTGGGATTATCAAAATGGTTTCAGCGGTTGTGAATTCATCCAGGGCATCTCCCCACGGTTCTGGCTTCATAACCATTCCCGGTCCACCACCATAGGGTGAGTCGTCAACAGTCTGATGTTTGTCGGATGTGTAATCACGTAAGTCTTTAACGTTCACTGAAATTAAACCGTCTTCGATGGCTTTTCCCATTAAGGAAAGTTCAAGTGGCTTGAGGTAGTCCGGAAAAACTGTAATGACATCAAACTTCAACATCAGACTTCCTCGTCCCTAACAACGATGGCTTCAAGTTCGTTCAGTAACCCAGGCGGAGGTGTGATAGTTACAGTTTTGGTGTCCAGATCAATCTCAGGTACAAATTCCGTTACAAAAGGAATCAGCACCTCGGTGTCACCTTCGCGCTTGACTGAAAGCAGATCTTGACTCGGCAAGTGAATCACTTCACCAATAACTCCAATTAATGAGCCATCTTCAAGCACAACTTTGAGGCCAATGAGTTGATGGTCGTAATACTCGTCAGGATCCTCCGGCAATTCGGCTGGATCAACTTCGATTGTTAAGGTCTGGCCGCGCAATGCTTCAGCCGCATTTCGATCATCTACGCCAGCAAAGTGAACAACAAAACGCCCACTGTGCCACTTTGAGGTGGCGACAGTGAGCGTCGTGTCATCAGAAGTCATCAGAACCGTTCCATCTGCGTAGCGATGATCTGGTTCATCTGTAATTGGTTCAACGAAAAGGTCGCCACGCACGCCATGTGCTCGGCCAATGCGCCCGATTACGAGCTGCATTAGTTACCTTCCGTCGACGTCAAGAATGTCGATACGCACATTGCCCTTGTCGGACAATGCGTTTACGACAGTGCGAAGTGCAGTTGCAGTGCGACCGGCTTTGCCAATCACGCGCCCCATGTCTTCAGGATTGAGCTTGACCTCAAGCGTTGCGCCCCGACGATTGTTTTCGCGAACTACAACATCGTCTGGATGATCAACAATTCCCTTTACGAGGTGTTCTAAAGTCTCGTCAAGCATTGCTTAGGCCTCTTCGGCTGGAGCTTCTTCAGCTACTGCATTTTCTTCCGACGCAACTGCTTCAGCTGTTTCAGTGCTTACTTCCGGCGCAGCATCATCGCTAGCGATAATGGCGGCGGCTTCAACATTCTCAACAATCGCCTCAGCAGCGGCTTCAGTGCTTACTTCCGGCGCAACGTCATCGCTTGCGATGACGGCGGCGGCAACCTTTGGGCGAATTGTTGGTGTGCGTGGTTCGTTAGCAACAGCTGCAACGGTCTCGGCAAACTTAGTGTTCTTGTCGACCTTGGCTTCCTTGACTCGCAAAGTTCCTTCAGCGCCTGGTAGGCCCTTGAACTTCTGCCAGTCACCAGTGATCTTTAGCAACACCATTACTGGTTCAGTTGGCTGTGCGCCAACGCCTAGCCAGTACTGAACGCGATCTGAATTGATCTTGATAAGACTTGGTTCTTCTTTTGGATGGTACAAACCGATTTCTTCGATGGCACGGCCATCACGAGCGGTACGGGCGTCGGCAATTACTACGCGGTATTGCGGGTTGCGGATGCTGCCCATGCGCTTAAGTTTGATCTTTACGGCCACGAGTTTTATTTCTCCTGATAATTGGTGTGACATAAAACCGTTGTTGCAGCGGGGGCGCAACTAGTTAATGTCTATGAATCCAACAAGGTTGCGGGTAGAGGGCCGGCTTCCAAGTCGGGATTACTTGATAAATCATGCCAGACAAGGCAAAAATCAGGAAATTGAGGGGAATTGACCCCGATTGAACCCTTTAAATCAGGGGTAAAATATACCTATGTTCGCCAATGTCAAAGTTACTGAAACTACAGTTTTCATTGAGTTTTCTACCTGGGACAAGTTTTTAAATGCCTCGCGCAAGAACATAGCCATCCCCCGCGAGCACATTGTTTCGATCGATACGGGATCAGAAATCCTGAAGGAATGCAAAGGTTTCCGGGCTCCGGGTACATACACATTTTCCCAAACTTATGGTTTTGGGGTCATTGCTGGAACATATCGTCAGCGCCATGGAGTGAAGCATTTCTGGAACGTTCGCGCGAAACTTGCCGACCACACGATTCGCTTCAACTTACTTGGAAGTGAATTCGCCACAGTTGTATTGCAAGTGGAAGATCCGAAAGCTATTTCAGAAAGTCTCGGAATGCACTCGGTATCTCAGTAAGCGTTGCGCTCGGCTCTTCAAATTCAATTCCAGATTCTTGAGCTGCACGTTTAGCGGGGTTGCCTGACTTCTTTGCACCTTTGCCTGGCTTTTGAACTTTCTTTTGTTGCGGACGCATGCCTGGCATACCTGGCATCGGCGGCATTCCAGGAACTGAGCCACCCTTGGCCATTTGCTTCATCATCTTTCGCGCAACAACAAATCGATCCATCAAAGTGTTTACATCGCTGACTTGCATACCGGAACCCTTAGCAATGCGTGCGCGACGAGATCCATTAAGTAATTTTGGATCTTCGCGTTCTGCTGGGGTCATCGAAGAAATAATTGCTTCCACGCGATCAATCTCACGCTCATCAACATTTTCAATCTGTTTTTTCATTTCAGCCATACCAGGCAACATGCCAAGCATTTTCGTCATAGAGCCCATTTTGCGAAGTTGCTGCATCTGGAGCATGAAATCGGTAAGAGTGAAGTCTTCGCCATCTTTAACTTTCTTGGCAAACTTTTCAGTTTGATCTTTATCAAGAGTTTGTTCTGCTTGCTCAATCAAAGTGAGCAAGTCACCCATGTCAAGAATTCTTGAGGCCATGCGATCTGGATGGAAAACTTCAAAGTCAGTTAACTTTTCGCCGGTTGAAGCGAACATAATTGGCTTGCCGGTGATGGTTGCAACAGATAACGCCGCACCACCACGGGCATCACCATCAAGTTTTGTTAGGACAACTGCATCGATACCAATGTCGCGAGCAAAAGTCTCTGCAGTATTAACGGCATCTTGACCAGTCATCGCGTCAATTACCAGCAGAGTTTCATCTGGCTTTGCTTCGGCTTTAACTTTTGCCAGTTGATCCATTAATTCGCTATCAATGGAAAGTCGTCCGGCAGTATCGACAATCACAATGTCGTGAAGTTTGTCTTTAGCAAACTTCATAGCGTCGCGAGTTACCTGAACTGGATCACCAATACCGTTACCTGGCTCGGGCGCGAACACAACCGTATTTGACTGCTCGCCAACAATCTTTAACTGATCAACAGCGTTTGGGCGCTGTAAGTCTGCTGCAACCAACATTGGCTGGTGGCCTTGAGCGCGAAGGTGCGCGGCAAGTTTTCCAGCCAATGTGGTTTTACCAGCACCTTGCAAGCCTGCCAACAAGATCACGGTTGGTGGGTTCTTAGCAAGCTTTAAGCGACGAGTTTCACCGCCGAGAATTCCAATAAGTTCTTCATTGACAATCTTTATGATCTGCTGTGCTGGATTTAGCGCGGCAGAAACTTCAGAACCTAGTGCTCGCTCTTTAATACGAGCACAGAATTCCCGTACTACCGGTAGGGCAACGTCGGCATCAAGTAATGCGATGCGAATTTCGCGAACGGTTTCATCAATGTCGTTCTCAGTTAATCGACCTTTGCCACGTAACTGTTTGAATGTGGCGCCTAGGCGATCTGACAAAGATGCGAACATGTTCAAAGTCTAATCCGTAGGCTTGGGGGCATGAGATCTGTCGCTGGTACTGAGCTTTCACGGGAACAATACCTAATTCACCTAAATTCTGATTACCGATTACTTGCTGCTGCCATCCCTGAAGCTCCGGTAGATGTCCCAAGTTGCCCGGGTTGGACAACAGATGACTTGGCCAAACATATGGCTCAGGTATATCTGCACCAAGCATTCGTCGTTGAGACAGGAAATACCCCAGAAAATAAGGAGCATCTCACGCCTTATCCTCGAACCCAAAACTTTTCAGAGTTCATGGCGTGGGGCTTTGCAGCAATAACCCAAGCGTTAGACGTGAATCGAGCCGAACGAAAAACTTGGTCCTGGCATCACTCAGATTTCACAGTGGATTTTTGGTTTCGTCGGATGGCTCACGAAACTGTGATTCATCGCATTGATGCCGAACTTGCCACTGGGTCAGTCACACCCATTGACGAGGCGTTAGCTCTTGATGGTGTGGATGAAGTTCTAGATTTCTTGCCACTATTAGGTTCTTGGCCGGAAGCACCAAATGTTAATTTTGGAATAGTTTCAATAGCGGCATCAACGAAATCTGGAAAAAGATTCTGGGATGTAAATTTCACCAGTGAGGCTGCAACAGTTTCGGTCACTTATGAGGCTAATCCAAATGCTCGCTTGGTTATCTCCGGCGATGCCGAAGCGATGGATTTATACCTATGGGGACGAATTGATAGTTCGGATCCACGAATTTCGTTAACTGGCGAAGGTGAAGAAATCTTCAAGAAGTTAATGCAGGTTGCAGTTCTTTAGCTTGCGTAGGCAGCAGGGTTTGCCGAGTATGCCTTGAGGCAACCTGGCGCACAGAACCAAACAGTTTTTCCTTCGATGTCTGCGTGAATAGATTCTGGCAACATGGCCACAGTCATGTTGCACACTGGATCGATTGCGGTTTCGAATGCGGGTTTAGCCGGAGCTGAATCAGATTGATTTGCAGCGGCCTGAACCATTTCGGCAAGAATTGAAATTGCAATGTGATCTGGTTTCGTGGCACCGATATCAAGACCAGCTGGAGAAAATATTGATGCCTTTTGTTCTGGAGTTAATGTCAGCATGTCAATGACTGATGCGCCACGCTTGCGACTTGCGACTAAGCCTACGTATGGAACACCAGCAAGAACAGCAGCTTCCAGCAACATAGTTTCATCTTCACGACCATGAGCGGCAACGATGATTGCAAATGTGTTGTTCAGGTCAACTTCGGAGCTCCACTCGACCACTTCATAGCCAGCAACTGGACCAAGCTTTAGTAATGCGCCTGAAATTGGGCTATCTCCGTAAATTGCTACAACTGGTGCTGGCATGATCGGCTCCAAAAATATCTCTAAAGTTCCGCCGGAAAGGCATGGATTATGAACGGTTCGTTTTCCTGACTGGGTATCAATCTCAGGCATAGGCGCGATGCGAAGCAGAATCGGAGTTCCTTCTTCAAGTAATGCAACGCTTTGAGATCGCACCGTCGAGTCAGAGCAAGATCCCCCAACAAAACCTTCCATTGAGCCATCGGAAAAAATGATGGCTTCATCGCCAGGTTTTGCTGAAGTTGGTTTTTCTGCCAGGACAACACGGGCGTGAACATATGGGGTGCGAGATTTTTGCAGCTCTGCAATCCGCGATGCCAGAATCTTTGGCATTTCCACCTCCCGAGTTAACCCTTCAATTATGCGGGCAATTCTTCACTTAAGCGAGATGAGTTGTGATTTGCGAATAAATTGAGCGGATTCGGGCTAGTTACCTACCGCTAAATGCCTTAATAAGGTTTGATCGCAACAAGAAAACTACAGTGATTGCGATGACTACCAGCATGGCGCTGATGGAATATGCAGAAGCTGGGTCTACTTCCATGGCCACATAAACTTCCATCGGCAGAGTTCGAGTAACTCCGGGCAAAGAACCCGCAAACGTCAAGGTGGCTCCGAATTCTCCAAGCGCTCTAGCCCAAGCTAAAACTAGTCCGCTAATTACTCCACCTCTGGCTAACGGAAAAGAGATTCGCAGAAAAACTTTGCTGGGATTTGCACCAAGTGTTTGCGCTGCTTCTTCAAGTTCAACTGGAATCTGGCGAAACACAGCCTCTACTACTAGGACTAGAAATGGCATACCAACAAAAATGCCAGCTAGAACTACAGCTGCCATAGTGAACGGCATCGCCCAACCGGTTTGCTCGTAGATGAACTTTCCTAGCAAGCCGTTTCGACCCATCAGGGTAAGCAGTGCTAGACCTGCAACGGTTGGTGGCATAACGAGGGGCGAAATCACAATCGGGCGAAGCCACTTTGTGATGCCCTCTGGTCCCCGCGCTAAGTACCAAGCAAGTGGTACTCCGAGTAAAACAGAAATCAATGCAGCAATTACTGAAGTAATGAGTGAAACCCGAATTGCATTAATCGAAGATTCGGAAGTTAGCTGGTTTAAAAGGTTGCTCCAAGGAACTCGTGACAGCAGCGCTATCACTGGCAAGAGCACAACAAGTAGCCCAACAAAACCTATTGCGGTTATTGCTGGGCTGACTGTTGGATTTTTTTTAGCCACCTGTGTACAGGCCACCAAATCCGGCTTGTCCTAGAACTTTTATACCCGCTTCAGAAAACACAAAATCTACAAAAGCCTGTGCCTTAGATTTTGCGCTCAACGTGACGCCAATTGGATATTTAGTAGTTGCCTTTTCTTGATTTGAAAATTCTAGAGCTGCAAAATCTGAGCCAGAACTCTTTACGTCAGTTGCATAGATAATTGCAGCATCAACTTCTAGTGCCGTCAGCTTTCCAGTAACACTCTTCACATCTGGTTCTAGTGAAACTGGCGTTCCCGTAACGCCATCAGCTGTTAGTGCCGCATCAGCTGCAATGCCACATGGCACTTGATGATCACACTGAACCCACTTGATTGCTGGATTATTCAAATCTGCTATCGCTTTTAATGGCTTGGCTACTGGGTAGGCAACCACAACGCGATTAGTAGCAAAAACTTTCGAGTTTGGAATTAACGCGGCGACGGAATCCATAGATTTTTTTGATGCTGATGCAAATACATCCGCGGGGGCACCCGAGTTAATTTGTTCTGCCAAAGTTGACGATGCGCCAAACGAGAAAACCACTTTTAATCCTGGATTTTCTGCTTCAAACTGCTTACCAATTTCAGTAAATGATTTAGTTAAGCTCGAGGCTGCAAAAACTGTGATTGTATTTTGTGATTCAGGTGAACCGCTCACGTCACTGGCACCCTTACCGGTTCCTGCACTACATGCCGACAATACTGCTACGACAACCAGGGAAGTAACTGCTCTAAAAGTCCTTCTCATGCAAACTATCCATTCTCAATTACTACGTCAGTGGACTTAACTGATGCAACGGCTTTACTTCCAACCTCTAGCTGTAGCGCACGAGCACTATCTGCGGTGATCATGCTGACCAAATGATTTGATCCGGATTGAATCTCGATAATTGCGGCAACACCTTGAATATCCACTCGAGTGACTAATCCGACGAAACGATTGCGTGCACTGACCTGGCTCTTGCGCTCATCCGGTAACTCTTTAGAAATTTCAATTGCGAGTTCGGCTAATGCCTTCCCATCAACAGATTGTGGTCCGGCGGAAGGAGTTGAAGTTAACCGACCGGTATCAATCCAGCGACGAACTGTGTCATCGCTGACACCAAGTAGTTCTGCGGCTTCGGAAATCCGATAACTGGGCATAAGTCCGAGTATTTACCGAATTCGCGGTCTTTGCAACTAGAAAACTCCGTTTATACGGAATATTTAAGGCTATCCACCCGCAAATGGCGGTAAAACATCAAGTGTTGAACCATCAGAAACTACAACGCTTAAATCTCGCAGAGATACTTCATCCAGTAGGTAACTGCATTGTGGAAGTACCTGTCCCAGTTTTGGGTGCAGCGCTGCTGCTTGATCCAAGATGTGCATCGCGGACGAAGAATCCAAAGTGATTTCATTTACTCCAGCTGCTGCGCGTGCTGCCGCAAAGAATCTAACCGTTACAGCCACGAACTAACCGCCATTTGCTAACCGCCGATAGCTGACATTGGCCGAGCTGGCTGGATAAAGCTTGGGTCATTGATTCCGTGCCCTGGAAGTTTTGCCAAAACAGTTTTGCCAAATCGAGACGCTATTTCGGCACGCTTTTCTTCAGCTGTTCCATCGGATTCACGAAGCACTAAACGTAGATCCATTTCACTGGTGGCAAAGAGGCAGGAACGCAATTGACCATCCGAAGTTAAGCGAAGTCGATCACACGATCCACAGAACGGTCGAGTAACGCTTGCGATGATTCCAACGGTTTCTGGTCCACCATTAATTAGGAATTCTTCGGCCGGGGCTGACCCACGAGCTTCAACTGGTGTAAGTGAGAAAACTGGATTCAATGCATGAAATACATCATCAGCAGTAACCATGGTTGAACGATCCCAAATGCCGCCGGCATCTAGTGGCATCTGTTCGATAAAGCGAAGTTTAAATCCTTCATCAAGAGCCCACTTGAGTAAGCCAACTGATTCATCGTCATTAACACCAGGCATTAACACCGTGTTGATTTTGATTGGTGTTAGGTCGGCATCGCGCGCAGCCTTCAAACCCTTAAGGACGTCATCAAAGCGATCCCGATAAGTCATGGACTTGAAGCGTTCAGCGCTCAGAGTATCGAGCGACACATTTACTCGCTCTAAGCCAGCATCTTTTAGTGGTTGAGCAAGTGCTGCCAGGCGAATGCCGTTTGTTGTGAGCGAAAGTTTTGGTGGATTCGGAAGGCCGTTGATGCGAGCAACAATTTCAACAATGTCTGGTCGTAGTAGCGGCTCTCCACCAGTTAATCGAACTTCATCGATACCCGCATCAATTCCAACTTCAAGAATTGTCATTAACTCATCGGTTGTTAATAAATCTTCAGTTGGCATCCAAGCCGCAAAGTCATGTGGCATGCAATATGTGCAGCGCAAGTTACAACGATCTGTTAGCGAAACTCTGATATCGCGGTGAACGCGGCCGAAAGTGTCAATCAACTTACTCATGCGCAGTTCACCCATTCATCCGTGCCATCTGCAAAAACCTGATGTTTCCAGATTGGAATTTGTGCCTTAACTTCATCAACTAATGCGCCACAGGCATCAAAGGCTGCTTTGCGGTGTTTTGCAGATACAGCTGCAACTAAGGCTGCTTCGCCAATCGCAATGTCACCATGACGATGCGCCACCGCAACACTCAAAACGTCGTATTGCTTTGCAATTTGGTCAGCTACTTTTTCCAGGAGGGCCTGAGCGGATGGGTGAGCCTCATAGGAAAGGGACAAAACCTCTCGCCCATGATCGTTGTCGCGCACGTCACCGGAAAATGTGACTACCGCTCCGGCGGTATTTGAGCGCACCAAAGTAGCCAAGTCTGATACTGATATCAGATCTGTGGTCACAAAGGCGCCCGAGACGTTCGACATACCTTTATTATCGGGGGATTTCTCGGATTGCGATAGCGCAGACCAGTATTCAATGGGTTTTAAGCGCTATCCGTCTCGCATTATGAAAATCTAGAACAATAGAGGGATGAGTACCGGACCTGAGTTCGAAGTCACCTGGGAACACGCGCGGGTATTGGCGCACCAAAGTGCCACACCAATAAACTCAGTCACTTTGCCATTGCAGCAATCTGCTGGCCATGTGCTTTCGCAAGATGTTTTTGCCCTCGGAGACATGCCACCATTCGCAGCTTCCCGGATTGATGGTTGGGCTGTCAGTGGTCCTTGTCCTTGGCAGCGCGTTGGCGATGCCCTCGCTGGCCATGAGTTTGTTGAAAAGCTTGCAACAGGTGAATGTGTCCACATTGCAACTGGCGCAGTCATGCCAACTGGCGCAACAGCTGCACTTAAGGATGAAGAAAGTCAGGTCGACGGCGACAAAGTCGTTGCGATTAATGGTGCGGCCGGATTGCTCGATGCAACTGGCGCTCTGCCCTACTTTCACGACGTACGGCCAAGTGGGTACGAGGCCAATTCTGGCGACGTGCTGATTCCAAAAGGTACAAAGCTAACGCCAGCCATCATCGGTGTTGCAGCTGCCGGTGGACATGACAAGTTAGAAGTCTTTAGAAAACTAGTTGTCGATGTTTTTGTATTCGGTGATGAGTTGTTGAGTTCTGGGCCATCGCGCGATGGAAAAGTTAGAGACTCACTCGGTCCACAGCTGCCATTGTGGATTGATTACATCGGCGCGGAGTTAAATCAAGTAAAACTAGTTGCGGACACTCTTGAAGATCATTTTGCTGCGATCTCCAATTCAAAGGCGGATTTGATAATTACAACGGGTGGCACTGCTGCTGGTCCTGTTGATCACCTACATAACGCAATTGTTGATGCCGGTGGCAGATTTGTTATCGATGCAGTTTTGGTTCGACCTGGTTACCACCAACTCATGGCAAAGATTGGCAATCAATTTCTGATTGGCTTACCCGGCAATCCGCAGTCGGCAGTGATTGGCTTATTAAGTTTGGCTGTGCCATTTATATCTGGAGCAAACGGCCAAGAGTTACCGACACTAAAAACTTGCCAAATCAGCACAGATCTGAAAGGCCCGGCTAGAGAAGTTCGCCTTGCCCTGTGCTCGTTGGTATCCAATATCGCAACACCACTGGAGCACCTAGATTCATCAATGCTGCGTGGTTTTGTTAAGGCTGATGGTTACGCTGTACTCCCAGCCGGGGGCGCCGAAGCAGGCCAGATAGTGCCGTGGCTCGATCTGCCTTAGGGTTGGGGAAAGCCGATAAATCACCATTTACTATCACGCCTAGCTATTCGCCCTAAACATAGGACAGCCCCTTGAAAGAAGTACTCGACGACTTAATCGCCGCATATAAATCTGGCGACACCACTGCCATGGCAACTGTGGTTCGCACTTGGCGATCCGCGCCCCGACCAGCTGGTGCCTCAATGATGGTTAATGCTGCAGGTGAAGCAGTTGGATCAGTCAGTGGTGGCTGCATCGAAGGTGCCGTGTACGAGATGGCTGGCGAAGTTATTGCCAATGGTGTGCCGCAATTTGAAAAATATGGCATCAGTAATGATGATGCATTTGCAGTCGGATTAACTTGTGGTGGCATTCTGGAAGTTTTCGTGGAGCAAATCTCATCTGAGACTTGGCCAGAGCTTCCTGATCTATATGCCAGCGTTCAGGCTGATCAACCAGTTGCTGTTGCAACGGTTGTGAATGGCACCGCACACGTAGGCAAGCACTTAGTTGTTTGGCCAGATCGCACTGCTGGCGATCTAGGCAGCGATCGCCTAAATTCCGCAGTGGGTGCTGATGTACTTGGACTTTTAGAGTCTGGAACTACTGGCTTCTTGCATTACGGATCTGATGGCGAACGCCTCGAGGGTGATCTAGAGATTTTCGTTTCTACTTTTGCGCCTAAGCCTCGAATGCTCGTGTTCGGCGCAATTGATTTTGCCGCAGCTGTTGCTAAAGCTGGAAAGTTTTTGGGATTCCACGTAACAGTTTGTGATGCTCGTGAGGTATTTGCCACTAAGAAGCGTTTTCCCGATGCTGATGAAGTAGTTAATGACTGGCCACACCGTTGGTTGGCTACCCAAGAAATTGATTCTCGAACAGTAATCTGCATTTTGACGCATGATCCAAAGTTCGACGTACCAGTTGTGATAGAAGCACTGAAGACTAAAGCCGCCTACATTGGCGCTATGGGTTCGCGTAAAACTCATGATGACCGGGTGGCTCGTCTAATTGAAGCGGGCGTCGATCCAGAAGACTTAAAGCGCGTTAAGTCTCCTATCGGGCTAGATCTAGGTGCACGCACTCCTGAAGAAACTGCAATTTCGATCTTGGCTGAGGTTATTCAAGATCGTTGGGGTGGCTCTGGCAAGAACTTGGCACAAACTAGCGGAACAATTCATCCGGGCGCGCCACGATGACAACCGCTGGGTTAGTTCTGGCTGCAGGCGAAGGCAAGCGCTTTGGTGGACCAAAGGCACCTTATGTTCACAATGGTGAACGTCTAGTCGATCGAGCCGTAACCGTTTTAGCTGACGCTGGCTGCCGTCCAATTTTTGTAGTGCTTGGAGCTTGGGTGGGCGAGGTTCCTGGCGCAACTGTGTTGGAAAATGCCCATTGGGCAACGGGTATGGGTTCATCACTACAACTTGGTCTGTCGCACTTGAATGCTGAATCTGGAATCGATGAAGTTGTAGTTTCGTTAGTAGATTTACCCGGGCTCACTTCGGATGCGGTTTCCCGAATCGTCGAAGCACCTGGTGACATAGTTGTGGCTGCATACGATGCAAAGCGTGGACACCCCGTAAAGTTTGCAAGTTCGACTTGGCCTGAACTAATCAAGAGCGCAACGGGCGATCAAGGTGCACGTTCATACATTGCAGATCATCCAGATCAGATTGTTCTAGTAGAAGTCGGCGATGTCGCAACTGGTGAAGACATGGATGTTAGACCAACCGCCTAACAATTACTTAACTCCCTTATTGGTGCTGGTGACTCATTGTTGGGAAGTTGCCAAATGAAACTGGTCCAGCTAAAAACAAAATTCCAATTGCGGCAACCGCAGCAATCAGTCCGATTGAGCGCGCAACAAATAATCGATGACTAGAAATAAACTCAGCCACCATAACTAATGTGATTACCGCCATTAGCCAAGGTGTCGTCGGCATAATCGCATACGCTGCAGCCATCAGTGGCCCACAGGCGACAAAGCAGGTCCACCCAGTACGTATGCCGAATGACAAGTTGTCTGCACTGGTCTTCATGCAATTTAGAACTGCGCCCTCATGTTGGCGTGAGAATTGATATGCCCCAGCGATCGCCAAAAGAACTACTGAAACATACCGGTGTTCGAATGTCCTTAACGCCGACATCGTAAGCCCAATCGGAATGCTTACGGCAACCCAGACTGCAAGAAAGCTGGCCACGCTAATAAACACAAAGCCAAAACTTTGGCGAGTGCGGGCTGCCAGAATCAAGGCCAATGGGCCCATCATCCAAACTGACATTCGGGTCCACTCTTGCATGAGTTCCCAGGTCGACATTACGTGCATAACTAGCAACTCTAGAGGTGACCGAAGGTCAATATCCTGCGGATCCATACTACGGTCAAAGGTTTGCACTAAATTAAGGGAATCAGCACGAGATCTGGAGCTTAAATGGAGAATTCCCTGCCACGATTACTAACTGGCGATGTTGTTGGTCAAGTAGATGCCACGCAAGTTCCTCGATATGCCGGCTTAGGCACGTTTGCTCGCCTCCCGTTCATTGACGAAGTATCAGATGTTGATGTCGCACTCGTTGGCATTCCATTTGATACCGGTGTTAGTTATAGACCAGGAGCACGTTTTGGACCTAGCCATGTGCGCGAATCGTCGCGATTACTTCGGCCATTTAATCCAGCCGGAAGCAAGTCACCATTCGCTTCGCAGCAAGTTGCTGATGCTGGCGACATCGCAGCCAATCCGTTTCACATTGAAGAAGCAATTTCTCAGATCGAAGCTGGGTCACGAGCTCTGCATGAACGCGCAAAGCGATTGATAACTATCGGAGGCGACCACACCATTGCTCTCCCACTGTTGCGCACCATGGCTGCGAAGCATGGCCCAATTTCGGTTGTTCACTTTGATGCCCACTTAGATACTTGGGATTCATATTTTGGCGAGGACTACACCCATGGCACGCCATTTAGGCGCGCCTCCGAAGAAGGTCTGATCGATAAAGAAGGTTCGATGCATGTTGGAATTCGTGGGCCACTTTATTCAGCCAAAGATCTTGATCAAGACAAGAGTTTAGGTTTTGAAATTTTCTCGTCAGTTGAATTTGAAGACATTGGACCACAGGGTGCGATCGACAAGATTCGCGATCGAGTTCAAAACCGACCAATGTATGTATCCATCGATATTGATGTTTTGGATCCTTCGCATGCACCAGGTACCGGAACACCAGAAGCTGGCGGCTTAACTAGTCGTGAGTTATTAAAGGTAATTCGATCATTTGGCGCCATGAACATTGTTGGGGCAGATGTAGTTGAAGTCGCTCCGGCATACGATCATGCCCAGATGACCGGTATTGCTGCGTCACATGTGATTTATGACCTGCTCAGCGTGATGGCGCCGTTATAAGGCTCATCGATTTAATCTAGGAATGCATCAAAGGCGTCATAGCCCGTTGCATTAAGTTGCCAAGGATTGGTGCGTTCCCAGTTTTGTGCCATGTCTAGCAAAAGATCTTCGCGGTATCTGCCTGCCGTAATTTGCAACGCTCCTGGCAGTCCATTGCTCATTTGGGGCAATGGCAAAGAAATAGCGGGCTGACCAGTAATGTTTTGGATCGCAGTTGAGATGCTTTCCGGCGATGAGAGCCCCGCAGGAGAATTTTCATGCAATCTCCCATCAGCAAGCCAGCCAATTTCAGCCACAGTTGGAGTCAACAAAATTGCATCACCAACTAAAAGTTCGTCCATTACCCGAATGTATTCAAACCTGCGGCGGCGCACTTCAATGTACTCATCTAAATCTGTATTCATGCCTTGTGTGAAAAACTCCTGGCTTGAGGGGTGCATTAATTCAAAATTTTCCACTACCCAATCTCGACCTAATGACACTAAGTGTTCAGCTGCTGCCAGAGTGAACCAGTCCGTGTCAGGGTCTGAATTGCCAAACAGCGAACCAGGTTCGATCCAGGTGACTTGTTGGTCGAGCTGACCACTTAACTCAGAAACGGCATCTCGAAATACCATTTCAAGTTCAGGCGGTAAGTCACCAAGATCTGAAGTTCTAGTTGCTGCGTATATCTTTGTTGGAGTGTGATTTTTGAAGTTTAAAAATTCGTTAGGTGACTTTCCTACGTTGCCACTCGGATCACCTGGGGTTGTACCCGAGATCACTGACATCAGAAGTCTTAAATCATCAACAGTTGTTGCAAATGGTCCTTCAGTTGAAAAGTCGATCCAATCTGGGGTTGGCCAGCGACCAATCATGCCATTTGATGGCTTCAAACCAACCAAGCCACAAAACGCGGCTGGGATTCTAATCGATCCCCCGCCGTCGGTTGCGGTGGCAATTGGAACTACCCCAGCACTAATTGCTGCAGCCGAGCCGCCACTAGAACCACCTGGTGATAGTTCTGGATTCCATGGATTGCGGGTAACTCCGGTTGCTCGGTTAGCCGTGTAGCCCTCGATTGCAAACTCTGGAAGTGTTGCTTTCCCGACAACGATTGCACCGGCTGCTTTTAATCTGGCAACAACGGTTCCATCAACGGTCTCGGGTGGCGCATCAGCTAAAGCCAGACTTCCTTTGCGCGTTGGCAGACCGATAGCTTGCTCTAAGTCTTTTACCAAGACTGGAACTCCGGCTAGCACACCTAATCCTGAATGACTAGCTGCATCCTTAAGGGCAGATTCTGGGCAATGCTGGGCGATAAAATTTAACGCGGGATTGCTTGATTCAATGTTTTCGAGTGCCTTGGTAACCACTTGGGTTGGAGTTACTTGCTTGGTGGTCACGGCGTTTACAACTCGTGAAATTGGCCCAGTCATATTCATCTCCCACTACGTATTTGAGATTGACTTTAGTGCACGAATAGTCCGTGTGGATCTGGGCATAATGGAAATATGAAAACAACGCTTTCGGGAGCCCTAATCATCGTGCTGGCTTCAACGGCCTGCAGCAGCCAAAGTCCAGATGATGCTGATACCTCAACTAACAATCCCTCACCGAGTGCTTCATACTCTGAATTTCCATCTGAGCCCTCAGCGACTGTTGTTGCGCTGGCTGCTGAAGTTATCGGCATGACGGAAGCAGTAGCTATCCAAACTATCGAGGGTATTAGTAGCGAACAGCTAACTGCTCGCGTGGTTCGTCGCGATGGCGAAAGCTACGCGATCACTGAGGACTACAGTCTTTCTCGGATCAATCTGGAAATTGAAAATGGGATCGTTACAAAAACTTATATTGGCTAAACATTAGATAAACAGAAACAGGTCGCTCTTTTGAGCGACCTGTTTCTGTTCTAGTGATTATTACTGACCTAGTACTCCTAGTTTCTGAGCGGAATTTCCACCGCCACCTGATGGAACTACTTGAATGTCGAATCCACCTTGCATCGCACCAGTTCCCCAACTCTTACTTTTTTCAGTAAAGCAGTCACCCAATGTGAACACCATGGCAAAAGTTCTTGCGCTTGAAGTGACGGCTGAATCTCCAGTTGAATCAATAGACTGCAACGAATCACATTTACCTGGACCTTGACCTCCACCAAAACCATTTGGGACATCAGGGGTATAGGTCATATTTCCAAGATCCCAGTAACCTGCTGTTTCGCCATCAAAAGCTAGGCGCTGAGGAACAGCAAACTTAATCCAGAGTTTTGTCGATACGGAGATTGGTATGAAATTAGTTTCACTGTTAGGTCCATTGTTTACTGTGGATCCATACGTTGCTTGATTTCCGCTGAAAGTAATGTCAGTGAAATTCGTTCCATCAGTGCTGTAGCTAAGAGGTACTGGATGCGTGACAAATACAAACCCCATAGTTCCTGCGAACTCATAGACATTTCCATCTGCGGTTGTTACGCGTTGCATCAAAACATCTTGACCCGAAATCTCATTCGGGGATTTGAACGTGTACGGAGCTAGACCAGTAATTACATTTCTGCTGATCTGCCCATTACCAACAGTCCACTGGTAGTCACCAGTCCCTCCTGACTTTCCAGTAATGTCAACATAATCTGCCGGGGCATATGGCAGTGTGCCAACTCCCTTAAATTCTGACTTAACGACGTTGGATCCACAAACGCTCGTGATTGGCTGCATCACGATTGACATTGTGTTTGTTAATGCATTTGCAATTCTTGCGTCAGTAGCCTGAAATTCGCCGGTGCCGTAGTAATTCAAATTTCCTGCAAAATTTTGAGCAGTTGATTTAAAGTTAGTGAAAATATTGAATGATGCCTGAGCTTCACAATTCTTTTGAAGTAGCTCAGGTGTTGGTGCAATCTGCTGGTTCTGGGCTTCTGCCTGATCGAGCTTTCCATCACCATCATCATTAACGTCGAATGCATTAGGTAGACCATCACCATCAGCATCTCCTCCATCAAACTTTTGATCCTCCGCTATGGCATTTCGGATATCAAAGTCGCCAATCAGTGAGGCACCACTGAAGTTCCTAAGATTGGACAAGAAAGCTTGCGCATTAGTGCCACCAGGAGTTTTTCCATATGTACCAACACCAACTGGCTTGTAATTAACCGCCTTAGTCACGGAGTTCTTTACCTGCTTCTTTGAAGGTGACAGGCTCTTCGCTGCCTTTGCGTAACCCTGAAGAGTTGTCACCCCTTTAACGCTTAAATTGCCAACTGTGTACTTGCCCTTACTTGTCGGGTTCGTTCCAAATTGGGTGTAAACCTTAGTTTTTGAACTCCAGCCAAGGACCACTGGGCCGTAGTAGTCGCCACCACTCGTGGTAACTAGCTGCAGTGTTGCACCGCTTAAGTTTGAAGTTTTTGAATTCGATGTAATTTTCAGTGTCGCTGGAGACTTTGAAATTGCCTGCGAACCCAATACTTTTCCGGTATTCGCGATCAAAAGTACAGTTTTTCCTTTTGCACCGGAGATGTTTCCACTCACTTGATACTTAACGCCAGCGGCCTGCGCAGGTAGCGCACTTGCCGCAAGGACCATAAAAGTTGCCACAATTGCAGCAATGATTTCCCGAGTATTCACACTTACCCCAATTCAGGTTTAGATTACGAAACCAAGTTAATGAATTGGAACTTGGACTTTCAGGGAATCTACTAAGAATTAAGGTAAATCCGTCAGAGAAATGTGAAAGCTTTAAACTTATGTCCGAAATATACGTTTTAAGAAAGCAACCCAGATACAAAATCTTTGGCATCAAATGGTGCTAAATCATCCGGGCCTTCACCAAGACCGACTAACTTAACAGGGACACCTAAAGTTTCTTGAACAGCCACAATTATTCCGCCCTTGGCTGTGCCATCTAGTTTGCTTAAAACAACACCCGTAACCGGGACCACTTCACTGAAAACTTTTGCTTGAGTTAATCCGTTTTGGCCTGTGGTGGCATCAATTACCAAAAGCACTTCATCTATCGGACCAAGTTTTCCAGCTACG
>Ga0214923_10003784_pt1 | contig 18734 bp, 17 predicted proteins | sample LL1510_MetaG_FD_177993 | JGI IMG/M metagenome (GOLD analysis project Ga0214923, IMG submission 177993) | Freshwater microbial communities from Lake Lanier, Atlanta, Georgia, United States - LL-1510 | ecosystem: Environmental > Aquatic > Freshwater > Lake | place: USA: Georgia | collected...
ATTTGGTGATGACGTCATTACCCTTTACTTCAATAACTTCGACAGTTACTTTTCCATCGTCAATCAAGATGCGATCGCCAACTTTGCAATCACCTGGCAACCCCTTATATGTGGTTCCAACTCGCTCTTTTGTTCCAGGAACATCATCGGTTGTGATGGTGAAAATATCGCCACGAGCCAGTTCGTGAGGACCATTTTCAAAACGAGCTAACCGAATCTTGGGGCCTTGTAGATCAACCAGGATTGCAACCGGTCTTCCGAGTTCTGCAGCTGCAGCGCGTACCCGATCGAGGCGACCTTGGTGCTCGTCGTAAGAACCATGGGAGAGATTTAAGCGGGCCATATTCATGCCGGCGCCAATAAGTTCTCGAATTTTTTCGGGAGATTCGACAGCAGGACCCAATGTGCAAACTATTTTAGCGCGGCGCATGTCTTTACCTTATCTAAAAAAATCGGCTACACCATCAATGGTCGTGCAGTTGGTTCGATCGGTGCTGGCAACTGAGTTTCACCAGTGAGATAACGATCAACGGCTGCTGCCGCAGAACGGCCCTCTGCAATTGCCCACACAATCAGAGATTGGCCTCGTCCTGCATCGCCGGCGACAAAGATTCCTTCTTCGCTGCTTTGATAATTTTCATCACGCTTAATATTCCCACGTTCATCGAGCGCAACTTCTAATTGGTCAAGCAATACTGATTTCTCAGGACCAGTAAAGCCCATTGCGAGGAATACAAAATCTGCTGGCAATTCTTTTTCAGTGCCAGGGACAGGTTCAAATTTTCCATTTTCAAATTTTGTTTCAACAATTTTGAGCGCTTTGAGATTTCCATTTCCATCGCCGATAAATTCTTGAGTGCTGACCGAATACATGCGGTTATCGACTTCTTCGTGAGCGCTGGATACTCGATAAATCATTGGGTAGGTTGGCCATGGCTGTGATGAAGGACGTTCATCACTTGGGCGCGGCATGATTTCAAGTTGGGTCACGCTGGCAGCACCTTGACGAATTGAAGTGCCAAGACAATCTGCGCCAGTGTCTCCCCCGCCCAAAATAATCACATGCTTTCCTGCGACATTAATAGGAGGTTCGCTTACTTCACCTAGCGCTTGCTTATTTCCCCATGGAAGAAATTCCATCGCTTGATAAATGCCTTTGTTATCACGACCTGGAATTGGTAGATCGCGCCATTGGGTAGCACCCACAGCAAGAACTATCGCATCATATTTTGCGCGCAAATCTGATCCAGTGAGATCAACTCCCACATTGACGCCGGGACGGAAACGAGTCCCTTCTTGTTCCATCTGGGATAAACGCCGATCCAAAATGTGCTTCTCCATTTTGAATTCAGGAATTCCATAACGTAGTAACCCGCCAATTTTCTCGGCGCGGTCGTACACAGCAACGGTGTGACCGGCGCGCGTTAATTGTTGTGCTGCAGCAAGGCCTGCAGGGCCTGAGCCAATGACTGCAATCGTCTTTCCAGTCAAGCGATCAGGCGGAAGCGGCTTCACATTATTTGCATCGAAAGCTTCTTCAATCGTGCGCAATTCAACTTGTTTAATGGTTACTGCATCACGATTGATTCCAACAACGCATGCAGTTTCACACGGTGCGGGGCAGAGTCTGCCGGTAAATTCAGGAAAATTATTTGTGGCATGCAAGCGATCTATGGCTTCAGCTTTATCTCCACGCCAGATGAGATCGTTCCATTCAGGGATGAGATTCCCAAGCGGGCAACCAGAGTGACAGAACGGAATTCCACAATCCATGCAGCGGCCAGCTTGCTTCTGTAGATGTTCAAAGGATTGGGGTTCGTAGACTTCTTTCCAATCCTTAATACGAATATCCACGGGTCTGCGCTTAGGCAATTCACGTGGAGTTGTCATAAATCCTTTGGGATCAGCCATGTGTTGCCACCTCCATGATGTATTCATCAACTGGCAATCCTTCGCGGTTAGCGCGTTCGATAGCGGCGAGTACGCGCGCATAATCACGTGGCATGATCATGGAGAAACGGGCTACTTCACTCTCCCAGTTGCGCAATAACGCAGCTGCAACATCTGAACCTGTCTCAACATGGAATGTCGAAATGATTGAACGAAGATATTCTTTTTGATCAGCAGGCACTGCTAATACATCGACCATTTCGGTATTGACGATGGCGGTGTTGAGATCGAGAACAAAGGCGCGACCACCTGACATACCTGCTGCAATGTTGCGACCAGTCTGTCCGAGAATTACCGCAACGCCGCCAGTCATATATTCGAGTGCATGGTCACCAACGCCTTCAACAACGGCTGTTGCTCCAGAATTACGCACGCAGAAACGTTCGCCCACTAAACCGCGAATGAAGATTTCACCTGAAGTTGCGCCATAACCAATAACGTTTCCAGCAATCACATTCTTTTCAGAGGCAAAGCTGGCTTTCTCATCAGGGCGCACAATGATGCGTCCCCCAGAAATTCCTTTACCTACATAATCATTGGAGTCACCATAAAGGCGCAGTGTTAGCCCTTGCGGAATAAATGCTCCCAGTGATTGACCGGCAGAGCCGTGTAATGAAATATCAATAGTTCCGCTTGGCAGACCTTCTGCGCCATATCGACGTGTGATTTCAGCGCCCAACATGGTTCCTACAGTTCGATTCACATTTCGCACTGGAAGATCGATGCGCACTGATTCTTTCTTCTCGAGTGCAGCCTTGGAAAGTTCAATGAGTTTATTATCAAGAGCTGCGGCAAGACCGTGATCCTGGGTTGTGGTGCGATGCAATGGTGAATCAACATCAGGGCGCACCAAAAGTGGCGATAGATCAAGTCCACTGGCCTTCCAATGATCAACTGCAGCACGAGTATCTAAGTACTCGACATGGCCGATCGCCTCTTGCAAAGTTCTAAAGCCAAGCGAAGCCAAAATTTCCCGAACTTCCTCGGCAATGTATTCGAAGAATGTCTCTACGAATTCTGGTTTGCCGGTGAACTTTTTGCGCAGCTCTGGGTTTTGAGTAGCAACTCCAACTGGACATGTATCAAGATGGCATACACGCATCATGATGCAACCTGAGACAACAAGTGGCGCAGTGGCAAATCCATACTCTTCAGCGCCGAGCAACGCAGCAATCACAACGTCACGACCGGTCTTTAATTGTCCATCTGCTTGAACAACGATGCGATCACGTAATCCGTTGAGAAGTAGTGTTTGCTGAGTTTCCGCTAATCCGAGTTCCCATGGTGCACCTGCATGCTTAAGTGACGTCAAAGGAGAGGCACCGGTTCCACCATCGTGTCCTGAAATCAAAACTACATCAGCATGTGCCTTAGAGACTCCAGCCGCAACGGTTCCGACTCCCACTTCAGCAACTAACTTCACGTGAACGCGCGCTTGATTATTCGCATTCTTCAAATCATGAATAAGTTGCGCTAGATCTTCGATCGAATATATATCGTGATGAGGTGGTGGTGAGATAAGACCAACACCCGGAGTGGAATAACGCGCCTTTGCAACCCATGGATAAACCTTGTTGCCGGGAAGTTGTCCACCTTCACCCGGCTTAGCTCCTTGAGCAATTTTGATTTGAATATCTGTTGCATTAATTAAATAGTTGCTGGTTACTCCAAAGCGACCAGATGCAACTTGCTTAATAGCTGATTTCTTCGAGTCCCCATTGGGTAGCGGGATATAGCGAGCAGGATCTTCGCCGCCTTCACCAGTATTTGATTTTGCGCCAAGTCGGTTCATGGCAATGGCAAGAGTTTCGTGGAGCTCTTGCGAAACCGAACCGTACGACATTGCGCCTGTAGAAAAGCGCTTCACAATCTCTGAAATTGGCTCTACTTCATCTAAAGAAATTGAAGTGCGACCTTCTGATTTAAATTCGAAGAGTCCACGTAGCGTCATGAGCGTCTTGCTCTGGTCATTTACTTTGCTGGTGTAACGCTTGAAAATGTCATAGCGCTTATTACGTGTTGAATGCTGGAGCGCAAAGACTGTTTCTGGGTTGAATAGGTGTGGTTCGCCATCGCGACGCCACTGATATTCGCCTCCAACAGCTAAACGTTTCGCTCCTGGAATTTCACCGCCTACTGGATAGGCAAAGTGGTGACGCTTAATGGTCTCTTCAGCAATCACATCAAGATCTACGCCCCCAAGACGAGAGGTTGTGCCAACGAAGAATTCATCAACAACATCTTGAGCAAGGCCAATCGCTTCAAAAACTTGTGCGCCGGTGTAAGACGCAATTGTAGAAATGCCCATCTTGGACATAACTTTTAGTACGCCTTTACCTAAACTCTTAATGACATTGCGAACTGCTTTTTCTGGAGTGATTCCAGTAATAACACCTTGATTGACTAGATCTTCTGCAGTTTCCATCGCCAAATACGGATTAACTGCAGCTGCACCATAACCAATAAGGAGTGCAACATGGTGAACTTCACGCACATCGCCAGCTTCAACAACGAGACCAACTTTGGTACGTGATTTTTCGCGAATTAAATGGTGGTGAACTGCGGCAGTCAATAACAATGATGGAATTGGGCAATCCTCAGCATCACCATCTCGATCAGAGAGCACAATGATGCGTGCGCCCTTTGCAATGGCATCTGATACTTCGCGCTTAATTTCCTCGAGTCTGGTGCGCAACGTATTTCCATCACCTGTAACTGGGAATAGTCCGCGAACCACATATGCCTCAAGACCTGGATAATCATCATCTGCATTTACATGAATAATCTTGGCAAGTTCATCATTGTCGATCACAGGAAATGCTAATGAGATTTGCTTGCACGATTCAGGGCCAGGATCGAGCAGATTATGTTCAGGTCCAAGAGAACCCCCCAAGCTGGTTACCAATTCTTCGCGAATTGCATCTAGCGGCGGGTTGGTCACTTGCGCAAAGAGTTGAGTGAAGTAATCAAAAAGTAGGCGCGGCTTTTCCGAAAGCGCTGCGATTGGAGTGTCTGTTCCCATGGAACCTAGTGCTTCTGCACCATTTTTCGCCATCGGAGTGATGATGATTTTGATTTCTTCTTCGGTGTAACCAAAAGCCTTTTGGCGACGAATCACAGATTTGTGTGGGTAGACAATATGTTCACGTGACGGCAAATCAGATAATTTGATCATTCCATCGCGTAACCATTTGCCGTAGGGCGCTGCATCTGCAAGAGAATCCTTGATTTCATCATCTTCAATGATGCGACCAGCTTCGATATCAACTAAGAACATCTTGCCAGGTTGAAGTCTTCCTTTACGCACAATCTTTTCTTGTGGGAAATCGAGAACTCCCACTTCAGATGCCAACACAACCAAACCATCATCTGTCACCCAGAATCGCGATGGACGCAATCCATTGCGATCAAGTACTGCGCCAACTTGATGACCATCTGTAAATGTCACACATGCAGGTCCATCCCACGGTTCCATCAGCGATGCATGGAAGGCGTAGAAATCACGTCGCTTCTGCGACATCGTTGCATGGTTTTCCCACGCTTCTGGAATCATCATAAGAACTGCATGTGGAAGTGAGCGACCTCCAAGATAGAGAAGTTCGAGTACTTCATCAAATGATGCCGAGTCTGAACCAGACATTTCTACGATCGGAAAGAGTCGCTTGAGATCCCCTGAAATAACCTCGCTTTGCAGCAGCGATTCACGTGCGCGCATCCAGTTGCGGTTGCCCTTAACGGTATTGATTTCACCGTTGTGAGCAATAAAGCGATAAGGATGGGCAAGTGGCCACGATGGAAAAGTATTTGTCGAGAAGCGGGAGTGCACTAACGCAAGCGGTGAAACAACTCGCTCATCGCTTAAGTCTGGGAAAAATTCTTCTAGCTGCCCAGTCGTCAACATTCCTTTGTAAACAATCGTCTGAGATGAAAGTGAAGGGAAGTAAAGATCTAGTGAATGCTCCGCACGTTTACGGAGCGCAAAAGCTAAGCGATCTAAAGCGATTCCCGTTTCACCATTTTTGCCAGAGATAAAGAGTTGCTCAAAGTGAGGCATGACCGAAAAGGCGGTCTTACCCAATGATTGAGAATTAATCGGAAGGGCGCGCCACCCCACAACGTTGAGGCCTTCTTCGGCTGCAATAGTTGCAATCGCATCTTTCACATCCGCGCCTGGTGCAATAAAAGCGATACCTGTCGCATAAGAGCCTACAGCAGGTAAAGAAAAATCTGTGACAGCTTGATAAAAGGCATCTGGGACTCGAATCAAAATTCCTGCGCCATCACCACTGTCAGGTTCAGCACCTGAAGCGCCACGATGTTCTAGGTTGCGAAGTGCATCAAGCGCTTTTGCCACAATCTCATGTGTTGCAACTTTTTTGAGGGTGGCAACCATCGCAACACCGCATGCATCATGCTCGTTGGCAGGATCGTAGAGACCCTGTGGTGTTGGGTAATTTAAAGAGAGTGCCATTACTCGCTGCCCTACCTATGAATTGTGGAGGGACAACTTTGGCCCAAAGCTACCTCACCGAAATGCGGTGTGGTGAAGAGTGAAAGAGTAGCAACCTTGTGGGATTAGATGCCACTTATGTGGAGGGCTTGCCCGATTCCTGCTGTGATTGCCATACCAAGGCAACCTCCCGCAACGACTCGAAGGGTTGGAATCAATAACTTTGAGCCGGCGGTCCGAGCGCTCACGATTCCAGTGACAAGCAAACCAACAATCGCAAAGGCAACGATGCTCCAGGCCGCCTTGCCCGGAGTTGGTGCAAATGCGCCAACAAATGGAACTAAACCACCTGCTGTGAAACTAATTGCTGAAGCAATCGCTGCTTGCACTGGGCGCGCTTTAGTGTGTGGATGCTGGCCGAGTTCATCGCGAAGATGTGCCTCGAGTGGATCTTTTTTATGCATCGCTTCCGCAACTTGCTCAGCTAAGTCGCGCGAGAGTCCGCGCGCCATATAAATATGCACTAATTCTTCAAATTCACCTTCTGGGTCTATTGCAAGATGTTCAATTTCTAATAATCGATCTGATTCTTCAATATCATTTTGAGAACGTACCGAAACGTACTCTCCCACTGCCATCGACATTGCTCCTGCTGCAATTCCTGCAGCACCTGCAGTTACCAAGAAACTTTGATCTGCGCGCGCTGCCGCAACACCAATCATCAAACTGGCGGTTGAAACAAGTCCATCGTTGGCACCTAAAACTGCAGCGCGCAGCCATCCTGCACGGTGCGTTTTATGATGCAAGTTGCGTTTGTAGACCTCTTCTAACGCCATGGGACCAGCCTACCTGCGTGAACGCTGAATTCGCGCAAAGGTAATGAGAGCGGCGCAACCAAGGAACAGAGCCACGTATTGATTAAGTCGCAATCCCCCAAATTCGTGAGCAAAATCCAAACGTAGCGCCTCGATAAAGAAACGTCCCACGCAATATCCGAGAACATAGAGTGCAAATATTGAGCCGGGTGCGAACCGATCTTTCAGTGACATTAAAGTGATAGCTACAGCGATGCACCAAAGCGCTTCGTAGGCAAATGTAGGATGGAATGTTTTAAATTCTAAATAACCTGCAGGACGAAGATTTTCTGGGATTGATAACGCCCACCACGTATCAAGTGGACGACCAAATAATTCGCCATTAAACCAATTACCTATCCGACCGACTGCTTGAGCAACGAGTAAACCCGGCGCAACTGCATCTGCAAAATATCTAAAGCTAGGAAGTTTTTGTCGCGATCGAAGTCTTTGATAACTCAGGAAAGCACCCAACGCGCCAAGGGCTATTGCTCCCCAAATTCCCAAACCTCCTTGCCAGATTTTGAAAATATCTATGAGCGAACCTTGTGCTCCGAAATATTTTTCAGGCGTAGTAATTACGTGATAAAGCCGGCCACCAATTACTCCAAATGGAACTGCGATGACTGCAACATCGGATACAACGCTCACTGTCTCGGGGAATGCAGCAGAAAATCTACGATGAGAAATCCAAATAGCTAGAGCAACGCCAACGATGATGCAGAGTGCGTAATAATGAATTGTGACAGGGCCAAACTCAATCACCGAGCGAGTCGGAGTTGGAATAGCCAGCTGAAACAAATTATCCGCGCTCTACCGCAGCTTTGAACTTGGCAGGATCAAAGTATTCGGTCTTGCGATCGATCTCCTTGCCGTTAATAAATACGGTAGGAGTGGAATTGACATTTGCTTTAGCTCCAGCATCTGCGACATTCACTACCCACTTAAGGTAATTGCCCTTTTTCACGCACTCGGAGAACTTTTTACTTGTAATGCCGGCTACTTGCCCAAGAACATTCAAAACATCATTTGACCATGCTCCTGAATTTTCAGCCTTTTGATTGGCATACAAGGTGCGGTGATACTTCAAGAATTTACCTTCATCAGCAGAGCACGCTGCCGCATTTGCTGCATTAACCGACTCTGGCCCTAAGAATGAAAGTGTGTGATAAACAACTGTTGCCTTCTTATCTGCGATCAACGATTCCAAATAGTCGCCATTGAGTTTTTCAAATTGAGCACAGACAGGGCATTGGAAATCTTCATAGACATCAATTACTGGCACTCCGGTGAGTTCGCCATTAAAAGTGATTCCGTAATTGCGATCAGCGGAAACTGATGCGGGAGTCTTTGCATTCGAGTCGGTTTGCTTCGAGAGCACAGTTGGTACAACCATGATCAGAAGTACCCCGACTACTACCGCAATCACAATGTTGCGGGTGAAATTATCTTTCTTTGGTGCTTGAGCCATTCTGTTATCTCCTAAGCGTTGGATTCTTCTTCATGTTTATCAAGACTAAAGCGAGAGTGAGGAAATTTGATTAAGTACAGAGCAAGGAGGGCAAGTCCCGTATCGCGCAATAAAGGAGTGAGGTAATCAGCTTCGCCAGGAGCGACTTGACCGCCACCACCAAAGCAACCGCAATCAATCGAGAGCCCGCGCGCCCATGCTTGTGAAATGCCAATCATGAAGGCAATCATCAACATTGCAGATAGTCCGGCAGTGATGCGAGTAGCTGCACCCAAGACAAGCAAAAGACCAATTCCTAATTCAAAAAATGGGAGTGTCGTTCCAAGAAAATTGGCGAGCGACACCGGGAGAAGTTCGTATGCTCGTACTGCCATCTTCGATTTATCAAGCTCATCAAATTTTAAATATCCTGCAGCAATCAAGGTTCCACCCAAAATCAAGCGAGCAATCAAACCTATCCAAGGTTGATACTTCTTCATCGTCCTTCACGAACTCCTTGCGCCAGTTGGTGGGCTAACTCTTTCACAGTTTCAATACCGGTTTCTTCATCTGGAGCATCTTGCAGCGCTTTAATAAAAGCCGAACCGACAATCACTCCGTCTGCATATCCTGCAACATCCTTTGCTTGCGCGCGCGTTGAAACACCAAGTCCCACTGCAACAGGAAGTTCAGTTGTTTTTCTGATGCGGGCAACCAAATCAGGGGCGCTACTTGAAAGTGCAGTACGCGCTCCAGTCACCCCCATGAGACTTGCGGCATAGACAAATCCTCCACAGTGCGAAGTCACTAACGGCAATCGTTCAGATGAAGTACTGGGTGCAACCACATAAATCGAATTGATTTCGTGCTTCTTCGTTGCGTTTTTCCAAGAATCTGATTCTTCGATTGTGAGATCTGGAGTGATGACGCCTGAACCGCCATGTTCCTTGATTGATTGAGCAAATTTTTCCACGCCATATTTTTCAATGGGATTCCAATATGTCATGACTACTGCAGGCACTCCCCCTTGAGTTGCAGTCGAAAGTGCATCAAAAACATCGGCAGCTTTGGTGCCTTGCGATAAAGATTGATCGGCCGCTGCTTGAATCGTTGGTCCGTCCATAACAGGATCGCTGTAAGGAAATCCAATTTCGATTGCATCAACGCCTCCCGCAATCAGCGCCGCAATCACTTTCTTGCATCCTGCAATCGTAGGAAATCCAGCTGGAATGTAAGCAATCAAGGCAGCGCGATTTTCTGCGCGAACCTTTATGAAAAGTTCATCAAGCGGAGTTGCCATTTACAGCGGGATTCCAAAATATTGCGCTGCAGTCTGAACATCTTTGTCGCCACGCCCAGAGAGATTAATGAGAATGATTCCGTCTGGCCCTAATTCATTTCCTACTTGAAGAGCGCCAGCAAGTGCATGCGCAGTTTCGATTGCTGGAATTATTCCTTCAGTTTTCGATAGCAGTGCAAATGCATGCATTGCTTCTGAATCTGTAATTGCTCGATATTCAGCGCGGCCAATATCGTGAAGATATGCATGTTCAGGACCAACGCCTGGATAATCAAGGCCTGCAGAAATTGAATGCGATTCGATGGTTTGACCATTTTCATCTTGCAGAACATAGGTGCGATTGCCGTGAAGTACTCCGGGACTTCCACCTGTAATAGTTGCGGCATGGCGTCCAGTTTCGACTCCATCTCCTGCTGCTTCTAATCCAATTAAACGAACTTCAGGATCTGAAATAAATCGGTGGAAAATTCCGATGGCATTTGAGCCACCTCCAACACATGCAAGGACTGCTGTAGGTAATGTGCCGGTCAGTTCAAGAACTTGTTCGCGCGCTTCTTCGCCAATGATTTTATGGAAATCGCGAACCATGGAGGGAAATGGGTGGGGCCCAGCAACGGTACCTAATAAGTAATGTGTAGTTTCAACATTGGTAACCCAGTCGCGCATTGCTTCATTGATCGCATCTTTCAATGTGCGAGAACCTGATGTCACAGGCACAACTTCTGCTCCAAGCAATTTCATACGTGCAACATTGAGCGCTTGACGCTTGGTGTCTTCCTCGCCCATGTAGACAACACATTCAAGACCCATCAATGCTGCTGCTGTTGCCGAAGCAACGCCATGTTGGCCAGCGCCGGTTTCGGCGATGATGCGCTTTTTGCCCATACGCTTTGTAAGAAGAGCTTGTCCCAACACGTTATTGATTTTGTGACTACCAGTGTGATTGAGATCTTCGCGCTTTAACAATATTCGTGCGCCACCTGCATGCTCCGCAAAACGCTTTGCTTCCGTCAGAATACTGGGGCGACCGGTGTATGTACGGTGAAGTTCAGTTAATTCAGAGATAAAAAGTGGATCAGATTGCGCTTTGATTCGAGCGGCATCTAACTCTTCAAGCGCGCCAATAAGCGCCTCCGGTACAAAACGACCACCATAAGGACCAAAGTGGCCAGCAATATTTTCGGTGGTTGTCATGTGCCGAGCCTACCCGTGACCTAGTAGTTCGCGCATTGCAGAAATTGGATCCCCAGATTTCACGAGCGCTTCGCCAACCAAAATCGCTGAAGCACCTGCTTGAGCGGCTTCGATCACATCGGCTCGTGATGAAATCCCTGATTCAGCAACGCGTATAAGAGAATCTGGAATACGAGGAAGTAATTCGGCGAAAACGTGAGTATCTACTTCAAGAGTTTTGAGATTGCGTGAGTTGATTCCTACCATGACGGGATCAATCTCCATGGCACTTTCTAGCTCCGAATGTGTATGCACTTCTATGAGCGCAGCCATACCGAGTTCGCGGGACAATTCATAAAAATCCTTTAACTGACTTTGTGATAACGCGGCCACAATCAGCAAGACGATATCTGCTCCGTGGGCGCGAGCTTCGTAAAATTGATATTCGTCAACCATAAAATCTTTTCGCAACACTGGAATATCAACAGCAGAACGCACCGCATCTAAATCAGCAATCGAGCCACCAAATCTGCGCTTTTCGGTGAGTACGCTCACCGCCGCTGCGCCAGCTTCTTGGTATTGAGTAGCAAGCGCTGCCGGATCGGTGATGGGAGCTAAATCTCCTTTCGATGGTGAAGCTCGCTTTACCTCTGCGATGACATTCATAGGATTTCGTTGCAGAAAAGAATATGCATCGAGCGGTTTTGGTTGGCTGCTCACGCTTTCATGAATCTGCGCAAGAGGTAAACGACGTTGCGCTAAATCCTCGCGCACTCCCGCAATAATCGAATCAAGAACGCTCATGAACTTTTTCCACCAGTGTCAGGCTTATCTGTTGGATCAATGCCCTTATCCATAGCGTTCCAAGGTGAAATAGTCCGAGGTTTTCTCTCATATCGAGAAGACAGTCTGAAGTGGCGGCTGAGCGAAATCGCAATGGCAGCCACAATAATGAGAGATATTGTTAATTTAAACATGGGCATTAACGCAGTTCATGTGCAGCTGCGATTGCTCCGAGTACAGCTGCAGCTTTGTTGAGAGTTTCTTCATTTTCACTAGCAGGATCTGAATCTGCTACAAGACCGGCACCTGCTTGCACGTAGGCAACTCCCCCATGAATCAATGCAGTTCTAATCGCAATACATGCATCGATATTTCCGGTGAAGTCAAAGTAACCAATAGCGCCCCCATAGAGCGCACGTCGAGTTGGTTCAAGTTCTTCAATAATTTCCATCGCGCGCGGTTTAGGAGCGCCCGAGAGAGTGCCTGCCGGAAATACTGAAAAGAGCGCGTCAATGGGAGCAGCGGACTTTGCAAGTTTTCCTACAACGGTGGAGACAATATGCATCACGTGGGAATAACGTTCAATGTGCATGAAATCAACAACTTCAACAGATCCTGCTTCACATACTCGGCCTAAATCATTTCGCCCTAAATCAACCAACATGAGGTGTTCGGCGCGCTCTTTTGGATCAGCTAAAAGTTCTTCACCCAGACGAATATCTTCCTCGACTGATGACGAACGTTTTCGAGTGCCAGCGATGGGATGAACCATGACTTCATCCCCTGTTACCTTCACGAGCGCTTCAGGGCTGGAGCCAACAACATCTACGCCATCTTCAAATTTGAAGAGATACATATAAGGGCTTGGATTATTGAGCCTTAACATGCGATAAACATTGAGCGCATCAGCGCTACATTCCATCGAAAAACGTTGTGAGAGAACGATTTGAAATGCTTCACCAGCACGTATTTCCTCTTTAGCAATCTCAACTTTAGCTTTAAATTCTGCCTCAGTCATATTGCGGTTAAAGTGTGGAGAAATTTTGGAAGGTATCTCACTGACATCACCTGCTAGTGGAGTCAGAAGTTCGGCTTGCATGCGATCTAACCGCTCAACCGATTCCGCATAAGACTCATCAACGCGCTCATCTGAACCATCCCAATTGATGGCATTGGCGATCAAAATAATGGTTCCGGCTACGTGATCCATCACGGCCAAATCGCTCGTGAGCATAAAGGCAATGTCTGGCAATTGAATATCTTTTGCTGCTAACTCTGGCAATTTTTCCAATCGTCGAACGCTGTCATAGCCCATATATCCAACGAGTCCGCCAGTGAGAGTTGGTAGACCTTCAATCTTGGGTGATTTCAAATGTGCAACAGAGGTGCGAAGCGCTGTGAGTGGATCCATTCCTGTGGGGACTCCTGCAGGCGGTTTTCCAAGCCACGTTGCGCTGCCATTCTTTTCCGTGAGCGTTGTCTGACTGTGAACTCCGATAAATGAATATCGCGACCAAGCTCCACCATGTTCAGCAGATTCCAAGAGAAAAGTGCCAGGTAAATTCTTTGCAAGTTTTTTGTAGATATTAAGTGGAGTCTCTCCATCAGCAAGTAACTTTCGATAAACCGGAATCACATTATGGCTTTTTGCGTATTCACGAAATTCAGTAAGTTTCATGGTGAAACCTCAAGATTACGAAAGAAGCAACTTCGGTTTCCGGTATGGCAGGCAGGTCCGTTTTGTTCAACTTTGAGGACGAGCGCATCTCCGTCGCAATCCAGAGAAATGGCATGAACAATCTGGGTATTTCCAGATGTACTTCCCTTCTCCCAGAGTTCATTACGGCTTCTGGAAAAATAGGTAGCACGGCCAGTCTCGAGAGTTATGGCTAGCGACTCTGCATTCATATAAGCGAGCATGAGGATTTCACCAGTTGTTGCATCTTGAGCGATTGCGGGAATGAGAGTTGCTGGATCTTTGAGCAAGGCGCGGATATCTGGGGAAAGTTCGTTGCTCACGAGGCAATTCTGCCTTATTAATCTCTTTATATGCGAACGGAATAACCCTCGGCAGCAAGATAGCGCTTTACATCTGAAATTCGATGAGTGCCGAAGTGAAAAACGCTTGCCGCCAAGAGTGCATCCGCACCGGCATCGAGTGCGGCAGCAAAATCTTCGAGGGCGCCAGCACCACCGCTTGCAATCAGTGGAACTTTCGTGACTGCACGAACTGCAGAAATCATTCCAATGTCATATCCAGCACGAGTGCCATCTGCATCCATGGAGTTAAGGAGAATTTCACCAACACCTAATTCGCAAGCTTCTTGAATCCACGCAAGTGCATCTTTTCCTGCGCTCTCACGGCCGCCGTGAGTTGTGACTTCAAATCCAGATTCGGTACGAGCACGTCTTGCATCAATAGATAAGACGAGAACTTGCGTCCCGAATCGATCTGCAATTTCTGAAATAAGTTGAGGCCGAACAAGCGCTGCCGTATTAATCGAAACTTTATCTGCGCCTGATCGCAAAAGTCGATCCACATCGCTGACTTCACGAATTCCACCGCCAACAGTCAGAGGTATAAATACTTGTTCTGCAGTTTGACGAACTACATCGAGCGTAGTTTCTCGCCCTGATGCGCTTGCTGAAATATCGAGAAAAGTAAGTTCGTCAGCACCTTCTTCTCCGTACAGCGCAGCCATTTCAACTGGGTCGCCTGCATCCTGTAAATCTTTAAAATTGATTCCCTTAACAACTCGTCCGTCGGTGACATCAAGGCAAGGAATGATTCGAACAGAAAGTGTCATGAGCGGGTAAGTTCCAACGCCTCGTGAAGTGTGAATGCGCCTGCGTACAGCGCTTTACCAACTATTGCTCCTTCAACGCCAAGTGCATGCAATTCCTTCAGTGCCTGAATATCTGCAAGCGAAGAAATTCCTCCAGATGCAACTACTGGTTTTTTCGTGGCAGCACATACCTCTTTGAGAAGTTGAAGATTCGGCCCTTTGAGAGTGCCATCTTTTGTAACGTCGGTGACGACATATCGGGCGCATCCATCGCGCTCAAGTCGCTCAATAGTTTCAAAGAGATCGCCACCTTCTTGAGTCCAACCACGCGCAGCGAGAACATGTCCGCGCACATCGAGACCAACGGCGATGCGGTCACCAAATTCATTAATAACACGTGCTGTCCATTCGGGATTCTCAAGAGCTGCAGTTCCCAGATTTACTCGAGTACACCCACTTGCCAATGCACGTCTGAGTGAATCGTCATCTCGAATTCCACCTGATAATTCAACTTTAATATCAAGTCTGCCAACTACTTCTGCGAGCAATTGAGCATTGCTACCCCTACCAAATGCTGCATCAAGATCAACTAGATGAATCCATTCTGCACCGGCACTTTGAAATTCAAGAGCAACGTCTAGCGGATTCCCATACGCGGTCTCAGCCGAAAGCTCTCCTTGAACCAAGCGCACAGCTCGTGCATCTTTGACATCGACTGCAGGAAGAAGTTCCAAGTACGTCATAGCGATGTCACCCAATTCCTAATCAGCGCAAGACCAGCATCCCCAGATTTTTCCGGATGGAATTGAGTTGCAGAAAAAGATTGATCTTCTACTGCGGAGATAAATTCTTCTCCGTAGAAAGTTGTTGATGCCAGAACTGGAAGTTCACCTTTCACTGCATATGAGTGGACAAAATAGAATGATTGATCCGCGACGCCTTTAAAAAGAATTGAATCACTGTGAGCCGAAACGGTATTCCAACCCATATGCGGCAAAATCGGTGAAGCTAGTTTTTCCACGGTAGCGTTCCAAATCCCGACTCCTGAATGTTTGCCGTGTTCGACTCCTTCTGAGAAAAAAATTTGCATTCCAACACAGATTCCAAGAGTAGGACGCGAAAGCTGACGTCTCTTTCGGACGATTTCATCACCTTTGATTTTTGATAAACCACTCATGCATGCAGAAAATGCTCCAACGCCAGGAACAACCAAACCTTCTGCGTTGAGTGCAGTATCAAAATCTGCAGTTATTTCTACTGGTAATCCTGTTTTTTCAAATGCCCGCTGCGCAGACCGCAAATTTCCTGAACCGTAATCAAGGATTGCAATGCCCAAAGTTAGAGAGTTCCCTTTGTTGAGGGAATTCCTGAAACCCGACCATCTAGTGACACTGCATCGCGGAGAGCCCGCGCTACTGCCTTAAATTGCGCTTCAAATACATGGTGAGCATTTCTTCCTTCAAGCACGCGAATGTGCAGCGCAATACGTGCTTCTGCGACGATGGATTCCCAAATATGTTTGCCAAGCGTTGTATCAAAAGTACCAATTAACTCCACGATTTCAGGTTGGCGATGCACCAAATATGGTCTGCCCGATAAATCCACAGCAGCTTGAACGAGGACTTCATCCAGCGGAACCATGGCATCACCAAATCGCCGAATTCCTGATTTATCTCCGAGCGCTTCGCGCAGCGCTTGTCCAAAAGCGAGCGAAGTATCTTCAACCGTGTGATGAGAATCGACATCCACATCACCATCTGTCTTAACCCGTAAATCAAAACCTGAATGTTTTCCCAGTTGACTGAGCATGTGATCAAAGAAGGGGACTCCCGTCTCAACTGATATTTCTCCAGTGCCATCCAAGTCAAGTTCAACGAGAACGCTAGATTCTTTTGTGGCACGTTCAACGCGGGCGGTTCTGCTCATGATTCTCCCAAGCATTCTGCTAGTGATTCGAGAAACTTCTTATTCTCAGCTTCATTGCCGATAGTCACTCTCAAGTAACCCAATAATCCCACATCTCTGATGAGCACACCACGATCAAGGAGCGCTTTCCAGAGTTCGGCTGATGTCGCGCTGAAACCGGTAAAGAGCAGAAAATTTGCCGCACTTGGGATAACGGTTAAACCCATTGCAGTGAGCGCGACAGAAAGTTCATCGCGATTTTTACGTAACGTTGCAACGGTATCGAGAAGTTCGCTCTGGTAATCAAGAGCTACTTCTCCGGCTGCCTGTGTGAGCGCGCTCAGATGATATGGAAGGCGAACTAGAAACATGGCTTGAATAACTGATGGGTGAGCAACTAGATAGCCAAGTCGTGCTCCTGCAAAAGCAAAGGCTTTACTCATGGTTCGGATGACAACTACATGTGGAAATTTTTCAATCAATGTCACCGCAGAGGCTTCGCTCGAGAACTCTGCATACGCCTCATCTACTACTAATAAACCTGATGTGGATTTAGCAAGCTGCTCTAATTCACTGATTGTTATCGCAGATCCTGTTGGATTATTCGGTGTCGTAATAAATGTAAGAACGGGTCTTTCGCGCTGAATCTGACTAATTGCAGAGTTAACGTCTAGTGAGAAATCTTCATTTCGCGCCCCATTAATCCACTCGACTCCAGTCACCTTTGCGATAAGTGGATGCATCGAATACGAAGGCGTGAATCCGATTGCACTCCCGCCTCCAAATGCAAGAAAGAGGGATTGAATAATCTCATTGCTGCCATTTGCAGCCCAAATGTTCTCGGTGTTCAACCGAGTTGCTGAAAGTTGGTTGATGAATTCTGCCAATTTGCTTCGAAGTTTTGTGGCATCACGATCTGGATATCTATTGAGGGTAGTAGCCACTTCCTCAATCCGCTGTGATATCGCCTTAGCTAGTTCGAGTGATGGAGCATAAGGATTTTCATTGGTATTCATCACTGCATCCGCCGGAAGCTGTGGTGCACCGTAGGGAGACAATTCACGCAGGTTCTGGCGAAGCGGTAACCAGTTTGGCCACTCGTTCATAAATTTTCCAATCGAGCAGTCATAGCTTCACCATGTGCTGGTAAATCTTCCGATTGGGCAAGAGTTACGACGGTCTCGATGATGTCAGTGAATGCCTTTTTATCGTATTCAATAAAGTGCAACCCGCGAAGAAAAGTTTGTACTGATAATCCACTGCTATGACAGGCGCATCCCCCTGTGGGAAGTACGTGATTTGACCCTGCAGAGTAATCTCCCAATGAAACTGGTGAAAAACGTCCGATAAATACTGCACCAGCATTGCGAATTTTCGTCGCGTCACTTCGAGCATCTTTTGTGTGTATCTCCAAGTGTTCTGCCGCATAGGCATTAACAACATTAATCCCTTGTGCCACTGAATCAACTAAAACTATTGCCGATTGGATTCCGGTGAGTGCTGTCTTAATTCGCTCTGCATGCTTCGTAAGTGGAACCCTGAATTCGAGTTGCTCTTGAACTTGATCTACCAAGGCTTGCGAATTCGTAACAAGTACAGCCGCAGCAATCACATCATGTTCTGCCTGACTCATTAAATCGGTCGCGACATCAACTGCATAGGCAGATTCATCCGCCAAAATTGCAATTTCTGTTGGGCCCGCCTCTGAATCGATTCCAATAACCCCACGCAATGCTCGTTTTGCCGCCGCTACATAAATATTTCCGGGGCCAGTCACGAGGTCGCATTTGTTGCAGATGCCCTTCATTCCATAAGCAAAGAGCGCAACCGCTTGAGCGCCTCCGATTGCATACACTTCAGTGATTCCAAGAAGAGCGCACGTCGCCAAAATTGTGGGATGCGGCAGTCCTGCGAATTCTTTCTGAGGCGGAGATGCGACCGCGATGCTGGTCACTTCTGCAATCTGGGCAGGAATCACATTCATCAATACGCTGCTCGGATATACCGCTCTTCCTCCGGGCACATAGAGACCAACCCGATCAACTGGAATCCATTTTTCTGTAACTGTTCCACTATCGACAAC
>Ga0214923_10003785_pt1 | contig 18733 bp, 24 predicted proteins | sample LL1510_MetaG_FD_177993 | JGI IMG/M metagenome (GOLD analysis project Ga0214923, IMG submission 177993) | Freshwater microbial communities from Lake Lanier, Atlanta, Georgia, United States - LL-1510 | ecosystem: Environmental > Aquatic > Freshwater > Lake | place: USA: Georgia | collected...
GGAATAGTGGGCGATGCATCCGGCCAGCCCATGGGCGGAAACGGAATTATTTAAACCCCTTTAGAAATCGCCCTGTTTCGGGCAGCGTGGCGGATGGAATGCATAACCTGTTGCGGGGCAAGGGTTTACGGGGCGTGGCAAACCGGATGAATCGCGGGCAAACCCCTCCCCCATGCCCCCCCAGGACGGCAGCGGAATCATGTCAATCCCCCTCCTGACTTTTTCAAAACTGTGATGTTTCCCGTCTACCACACGTTTGGCGGCTGTGTTTCTTGCGTGCCACACGCCGACAGCCCATTAAAACGCCCAGCGTGCGTTCCCGCGGGCAATCACCGTTATGCCGTGTGATTGCTGCTGTTCGCAAAACCCCTGCCAGACATGCACGCGGGGCCCTTGCTGGTGCAACGGCACTTGCTGCCCCCCGGGCCAGTACTGCGTCAACGGATCTTGCACGGCCACCGTCCCGTGTTACGGACCGGCCTCCGGCTCGTCCACGCTGTCGCTTGCTCCATGTCAGACAATCAGCGGCTTCCTTGGGACGGTAATGATCGTGAACGACTGCTGCTGCACAGCCACCCTGCGGATCACGGGCATGGCCAATGACGATGTCATCATCAACGGCTCCATCTACGAAGATGGGCAGCATCCGTATCCGTGGGGAAACCCCGGTCCGTGCGGCGATACCCGCGTCAATGGATCGCATCAGTACACGTACATCACCACAGTTGCCCAAGGTGAGGCGACGTACGTTGGCGGCCGAGACAACGGTGCTGGCGGGAGTGTCACCATAAACTGGACGGTCACATGCAATCCCCTGCCCTAGTCAAAACGCACTACTCCCACCTCGTGGCCCATTGCCGCGCCCGGGGCTATTCGCTGGAAGAGGTGATGCCCTGCGTGGTGGAGCAGGACGGCGACCAGTGGGTCATCGACACCTCCCATGCGGCTTACCCCAAAGAGCGCGGCGGGGTGCAGGCCCAGCAGGCTTCCATGGGCCCTGGCGAGGAACTCAAGGCTTTGCTCGCAAGGTTTGGTATTCGCTCCACCCCGGACTGCCAATGCTCTAAGCGGGCACGCTACATGGACGAGATGGAGTCCAATCAGCCGGGCTGGTGCGAGCAGAACATTGAAACCATTTGCGACTGGCTCCAAGAAGAGGCGAACAAGAGGAATCTGCCGTTCCTGCGGGCGGTTGGGAAGCTCCTGATCCGGCGAGCCATTTCAAACGCTCGCAACAAGGGACAGTGATCTCTTAGGAGAATCACATGGACCTTTTCGGTGAAGCGGATCTCGCGGAGGCCCAGGGCTTCGATCTCATGGAGGAGATGCGCCGCCGCGGCGGGGCCAACCTCTCCCAGACCAACAGCCCGCAAGCCCAAGCGCAAGACATGGCCGCCCGGCAGCGGCAGATTCAGGAACGCGCCCTGGCCCAACAGGCCGCCCGCCGGTCCAGCCCATTTGCCACAGGTGCCAACACGATGTCCGTTCCTCAGTACACGCAGAACATGCACCAGTACCAAGGCCAGTTGCTGAACAACATGGCCCAGCAGGCGACCGGGGCATGGCAGGACGAACACGACTCTCGTGTCGCCCAAATCCGTGAGATGCGCCGCATGGAGCATGAGAAGGAACTGAAGCGGATGGAACTGGACGCCCTCTTGGCTCGTCTGAACCAAGCCCGCGAGCCCTCCGGACCCCAGCCCCGGGCCGTCTTCCGTGGCGGGGCGATTTACTAAGAGGAAAACATGGACCCTGAAAAATTAGACGAACTCATCCGCCGCCTTGGCCCAAATCCGTGGGCAGACGATCTGCGCGCCAAGGATGATTATGCGCGCAGGTTTCGTGACGAGGAAAGCCGCGCATGGGACGAGGAGCGCCGTCGCCGCGAAGAGCATGAGCGCCGGCAGTGGGAAGGCAATAGAACGTCCTCCCCCGAGCTACAGACGCTGAAGTACATCAGCCCGCCTCGCAAGAACCAAAACATGCGCAGCGAGGCGCCGGCTGCCGACACCCCTTACATGCGCAAAGCCCCAAAGTACAAGATCGACTGATGTTCGACTTCCTCTTTGACGACGACTGGGACGATGGAGTCTGAAGGCGACAAGATCCGCAAACTCCGCAAGGGGCTATGGGCCAACGTCCACGCCAAGCGTGAACGCGGCGAACCGCCCGCCAAGCCGGGTGACAAGGACTACCCAGATCCCAAGCAGTGGAGGAAGTTGAGTGGACAGCGAGGGTGACAAGATCCGGAAGCTGCGGGCTGGGCTCTGGACTCGCAAGGAAGGGCAAGACCCCGATGGCGGTCTCAATGCACGGGGCAGGGCGGCATACAACCGCGAGCATGGTGCGAACCTGAAGGCCCCCCAGCCGGAAGGCGGATCCAGGCGGGATTCCTTCTGTGCCAGGATGAAGGGCATGAAGGAGAAGCTCACCAGCGCAGAGACGGCCAACGACCCCGACTCTCGGATCAATAAGTCCTTGCGGGCGTGGAACTGCTAATGCCTGACTGGTTCTCATCTCGCGTCCCGCTGAATCCCGAAGACGCTCGCGTCAACAAGGAGCGGTACGAAGACGCGGTGCAGGCTGGCCTAGACGCGGAGTCGCTGATGCGGGCCCAAGACTTGCGGCGGCTGAAGCTGATCGCGGAGGGCAAGCGATACGCAGAGCGGGACATGCGGCGTGCCGGCCCGGTAGACCAAGATGTCGCCATGCGTTTTGGGGCGAACATCGCAGACCACTACGGTGCGACCGGACGATCCGCTTTGCCAATGGCCGTGAAGGGCCTTTCGGAACTGTCAGCCTACGGTGAATCCCAGCCTGAGTCTCGGAACGTCTTCCATCAGGCCATGATCATTCCGGAGCAAGCGATCATGCATGCGTCGGAAGCGTTGTCAGGAGACAAGTCGCTGTCGGATCGTGCCGCCAGATTGCTCATGGCTGCTCCCGCTGCGGCCATGCCGGACTTGGGCTACCCGGTGAACCCAGCCTACGAACGCATGTACGCCTCCAATCCAATAGCGGCGCTAGCTGTCGATTACATGATGCCCGGCTTGGAGGTGGCTGCTGTCCCGGCCATCCGCCTTATGGACCGCGCTCGCTACGGCCGAGGCGCTGCAACGCATCTTGTCGATGACGCTGGTAACGTCATCCGCCGTCTCCGTAACTCGCCTCCCGCTCCACGCCTTGCCCTCCCGGTGCGCTAATGCCCAACCCAACTCGCTACGTCGTAGATGTCTCTGGTCTCGTTCCATGGGTAGCCGACGACATCCTCTCCGGCCTTCCCCGTGCAGCCCCTGAGTCTGCCATGGAAGCCATGATGATGGCCCGACGTGGTGCAGATGTAGACACCACCCCACTTCCCAGTGAATGGGCCCGCTCAGAAGCCGAGCGTTACGGGAAGGGCTATCGCTACGAAACCCGCCAACGCGGGCACCGGACGGCAGTCCCCAACATCTATGGCGACATCCCGGCTGCGGCCGGCAAGGGCATTGCCGATTACGTCTCCGTCCCGCCGCGCGGCGGAGTGAAGCGATACGGAGTTCGCGTCCCGAATGATCCTCCTCGCCCCTACCCCCATGACGCATCAGCCGCCCGCCAGGAACGCCGACTGGCCAATGCCCGAGCGATCCTGGAGGGCGGCCGACAGAACCCCGAGGTCTACGACCAACTCCCAGCCGTATTCAAACTCCCACTGAACGACGACCTCATCGCCCGCCTCGCCGCAGAATCCCCGCAAGTCGTTCTTCGTAAGGCACTCCAAGAGAACCCCGAGATCGTCGGAGGACTGATGGGCGCAGGTGGCGTCATGGGTGGGGGCATAGCCTATGGGCTATTGAGTGACGAATAATGTACACTGGTACACATGAAGCACATCATCCACGTTAACCAGCACGTAATCAAAAAGAACCAGAAGACCGGGGAACGAGACCCCGTCCTCACGGTAAAGACGTACAAGTCCAACCAGTACGCCCGCTCCGTGAAGATCAACGGTCCCTGCGTGGTGCGATACGAACCGGACAGCCCGCTCTCATGTGGCGCCCGGGTGTGGATTGAGACTGAGGCGGAGGTCGAAGCGACCTAGTGGGACATTAATCCTGTGGACGGACGTTCACAGGAGGTGTCTTGGCCCAGCCCTTTCGTTACGCCGACGCTGCCGGCGATGTTATTCGCAAGCTGAGGCAGGGCGGCATCACGCTCTTGTCTCCATTTGATGGCGCAGGTGGCGCACGGGTCGCCTTGGAGTCAATGGGCGTTCCTGTAGGCCGACACATATCGGCAGAGATCGATCCAGCCGCCCAACAGGTGCTGAGATCGCGGTTCCCGGGCATAGAACAGTACGGAGATGTGCGCAGCCTTCGCAACTCCGGCAATTCCTCCGTTGATCTAATGTGCGGCGGATTTCCTTGCCAAGAACTCAGCAGGGCTAATCCCACTGGTAAGGGCTTGCAGGGGGATCGATCAGGGCCTGGCTTGGAGCAAATGCTGCGCCTGCGGGATGAGTTCAATCCAAAATACTGGGTGTTTGAAAATGTCGTCCCCAAGCGCAACGCCGACTTGGAGCGTATCTCCAACATGATTGGCGTTGATCCCGTGGTGTACAACGCCGCCGATTTTGGCCCGATGAAGCGCGAGCGCGCCTACTGGACGAACATCCCGCAGCTTCCGCACGGCCGGTCGGACATGCTGTTCCGTGCCGCCTTGGATGCCACAGTTCCAGACAGGTACTACAAGCCGGACGCGGCTGAGTACATGTACCGCGTCCATGCCGATGGGAAAACACCGTGGCAACGGCACGGCAAAGACATCAACGACCCGAAAGTCCGAACGCTGACGGCGGGCCTTAGTAAGGGAATGCCGTTTAACGTCGTGCGGCTGGATGACGGATCGTTCCGCATGATGACGCCCGAGGAGGTTGAGGGCCTTTTCGGATTCCCGCGCGGCCACACAGAAGGAGTCTCTAACACGCAGCGGTACAAAATGATGGGTAATTCCTACAGCGTGGACGCTTTTCGCCAAGTGCTGCGCGGTCTGACTGAGTGAATTGCCCCAAAATCGGTTTTCATTTTGGGCTTACATAGACATTAGTTCACCTAGAGGACAACCCCTCCCCCCGAAGGTGACATATGTCAGACGAAGTAATCCAGAACGAAGCGCCAGTCGAAGCCCCCGTTTCGGCTCCCGTTGATACCGCTCCGCAGTCTGCGCCCCAGTCGGCGCCGCAGGGCGATGCCGGCTTCTCTTCGCCCTATGAGGCGTTCCGCCACCTCCCCGAGTTCCAGGGCCAGGACGATCTCACCATCGCCCAGAACCTGTACCGGGCGTTCAACGGTTACGGTGAGACGCAGCGTCAGCTTCAGCAGTTTCAGTCGCTGATCCCGCACACCACGGACTACGTCCAGAACCGCGAGAAGTATCAGCAGTGGCTCGCCGCCCAGCAGGAGGCCAGCCGCCCCAAGGCTCCCGAGCAGCCGAAGTGGTGGAACCCCCCGTCGATTGAAGACACCTACAAGTCGTACATCATCCGCGATCCCCAGACGGGCAAGGAGGTCATCGACCCCAGCGCCCCGTTTGAGGCCCAGCAGGCTCTCCGCAAGTACCAGGACTACACCGCGAACTTCGCGCGCAAGCTGGTCACGGATCCCGAGAACACGCTGAAGCCGTTCGTGGAACAGGTTGCGATGCAAAAGGCCCAAGAACTGGTCCAGCAGCATCTCAACCAGTATCAGTCGCAGAACTACGTCCAAGATCTGGAACGGCAGAACTCCGACTGGCTGTACAACCAGGACGGATCGGTCAGCCGTGAAGGTCAGGCCATCCAGGGCTACATCCAGCAGGCCCAGCAGATCGGCATCCAGGATCCCAAGGCCCGTTGGCAGTACGCCACCGGCATGCTCCAGCGGGATCTCTTGGACCTGCGCTACCAGCAGATGCAGCAGCAGTTTTCCGCCGCGCCGCCGGCTCCGCAGCCTGCCCCCCAGGCCGACCCGGTGGCACAACAGAACATGCAGTTCCTCCGGGAGCGCGCCGTGCGTGCGCCTAACCGGAGCGCAGGAACCACAGAGCCGCGGGCACCGCGTCCGCGGATGAGCTTTGAAGAGCGGCTGAAAAGCCAACTCGTAAGTGACGGAGTAATCTGATGGCCAGTTCGACCGATTGGGCACGTTCCATCGCAACGACGATTGTCAACCACCTTCGGGAGGAAGAGGTCGCCTCGTTGCGGAAGTACAAGGTGTTTGCTGCGCTGGAAGGCAGCGGCAATATCCGCACCAACATGAGTGGGCGCGGCTTCGACTGGGAGATCCAGTACCGCAACCACACTCCGTCCGGAAACAACGGCGAGACGCCCCGCTCGTTCGCTCGCCAGAACCTCTGGAAGAACGCGGAACTGGAGTATCGCGGCGCGCAGGTGACCGACGCGATCTACAAGAAGGAAATGCTGGAGAACCGCAGCGCCCAGGCGCTGGTCAACGTGGCCGGCAAGATGGCCTCGCGTCTCCTGACGAGCATGGAGCAGTACCTTGCCAAGGAGTGGGTGATCGACGGCGCGAGCGCCGGCAACGAGCTGCGCTTCCACGGCATGGAATCGTTTCTGGGCTACAACGGCACGATCAACGTGTCCACCGGCGCCCAGCGTGCGGCCAACCCGGCTGATCCGTTTGCGTATCCGTCCGACACGTACGCCGGCATTTCGACTGTGCTGGGGGCGTACGGCGGCTCGCAGAAGTCCGGCGTGTGGCCGAACGGCGAGGCCGATCCGGAGTTTGACTTCTACTCTCCGGTCATCTGCAACGTGAGTTCGTCGTACTTCGGCGCGGGCGGCTGGGCGGCGAACGCCGACAAGGCTCTCCGCGAGGCGCTTCACCAGACTCGCCGCAACGACACGAAGCAGGACCAGATCGACATGTGCCTGCTGAACCGGCGGTGGTACATCGACTTCCTCAACAAGCTGGACGCCAAGGAGCGGGTTGTGGTTGGTCGCACCAACGGCCTCCGCAGCTATGGCTTCACCGATGTGTTTGAGTTCGACGGTGTTGAGGTGTCCAGCGAAAATTCCGTGCCTGCCGACACGGGCTACGGCCTCGCCATCGGCAACATGGAATTGCTGTGCATGGAAGGGCAGCTCCTCACGAGCGAGGGCCCCTTCTACGACGAAATCACCCAGCAGTACCGCTACGTTGTGTCTACGTTGGGCAACCTGAAGTTCAAGAGCCCGCGTAACTTCTTCAAACTGGCCGCCATCGCCTAACTCGCAGAAAGAGGTGCAGAGCAATGAGTCTTATGATTGATCCGCCGTTCGCTCTCGGACAGACCCTGGGGGTCAGTTCTGCTGCTGACGGCAAGGGCTGGGTGGGTGTCGTGAAGCAGTTCCCGGATGTGAATCCGATCACGGGCGTGATCCGGAGCAACCGGGTCAAGACCTGCGTGGCGGTGCGCAACACCTCCGGCGGCGCCCTGCTGCCGAAGCGTGTCGTGACGTTCGATGTGGCGGCCGGCGGGCTCGCGGGCTTCACCGAGACCAAGGGCTACTCGGCCGTAACGAACGAAGAGCGAGTGGGCGTGGTGGACGAGTACCTTCCGGCGGCCGGCGTGGCCGCGAACGATGTGTACTGGGTCACCGTGGAGGGTCCGACCGAAATGGCCGTGGCCCTCAGTGGCTCGGACGTTGCGGTTGGCGACCGGCTGGCTGCGATCACCGCCGCCACCTCGGGCGCCACGACCGCTGGCCGGGTGACGAAGAGTGGCGTGGCTGCCGCGACCACGGGTGCGGGTGATAACTCGCTGGGGGTTCTCGGCCGTGCGTGCAGCGCGGGTGCGACCACAGGCTCCAGTGTCCTGGCCATCGTCAAGACCCGCTACTAGGAACTGCCCATCACAGGGCAATCGGGGGCGCCGCTGGCTGGGAAACTGGCCAGCGGCGTTTTCCTTATGGACCCAGCAATCCCCAACCTAGATTTCATTCGGCAGTTGATTGCAGAGATCCGCAAGCCGGAGTCTGTGGACATCGTCAAACTGCGCATGCTCCAAGGCACGGGTATGGGTATGGATGCCCTCTCAACGAAGAAGGGTGACGAATGAGCCTGATGATGCCGGACGGCAAGAGTTGGACAACGGGCTTCGGTGGCGGTCAGCCATTCGCCCCGCAGACCAGCAAGACCTTTAAGCCGACATCTTCCGCCAACACGCAGAGGAATGACCAGCAGTGGGGGCAGGGGAACTGGGCAACCTCCACGGCACCCGCAAAGGTGGGCGGCGACTTCTCAGCTTACGCGCCCGGCCAAGCGCAACCGAGGCAGCCGCAGGCCCAAGGCTCTCCGTATGGCATGCAGCCCCCGGCCACCGCGCAAGGCTATCCGCAGTACACCAACCCGTACGCCCCGCAAGGCGGCTTTTCGGCGGAGTACTTTGATCTCCAAGGCAACCCCGTGTCGATGCAGCAGCGCAACGCACAGAGGGACGCCATGGTCCTGCAACTCCAGCAGGCTAATCTCCCGTACGTCTTCGCGAACTCGCTCAATCAAAACGTGGGGCCCCCCCAGTTTGACATGAACACCTTGTTGCAGAACGCCAACAAGGCCGTGGACAACGGGTTCTACAATCCTTTTCAGCGGTACTTTGAGGAGCAGGACGCTGCCCAGCGGTTAGCCCAATACGCTCCGCCGTCCATGTATCCTCGCGGCGGCGCTGGCCCGATGCCGGATGCCGGCAATGCTTACCCGCCGGCAGCAAACGCTCCGACATTTGGTGGAGAGGAACTGGATGTGTACTTGGGGCCAATGGGAACCCCGCAGCGAGACGCATGGGAATCCGCCATGACGCAGCAGCGGCAGCGTCAGCAGGCAGAGGATGCGATGGTCGCCCCCGGCGCTCCAGAGCCGCCCCCTTTGCGCGACGGCGGGCGGCGGTACAGTCGATGGCTGGCCAATAATCCGCAGGCCCAAGCCGTGCGCCCGCCCGCGCCGACGCCCATGCCTAACGACCTTACCATTGACCCAAGGTACACGCCACCGGCATCTCCTAGTGGGCGGTACACTCCGGTAGCGCCGCGTGATGACGGGCGAGTCAGAGACATGCGCCCGCAGTACGAAAACGCCAGCCGTTTCATTCAGGAGCTTACTCGCACTAATCCGGCGACATGGACGGAAACGCAGTGGGCCGACTACGAACGTGCGCAAAGAGACACCGGCATCATGGACGGAGAATATTACTACCGTGATCAGCAGGGGAACGTCCGGTACGGTGGCGGATACGGCCCAGCAGGTCGGCCGGAAGGCCCAATCATTGGCCGCGACTCTCGCCAAGACCAGTACGGAACGTGGGGTGGCCCTAGCGGAGGATCGTATTCCCCACCAGGCCCCGGCCAATTCCCCATCCTCATAGCGCCAAATAAACCCGAACCCAAGGGCGAATGGACGCAGCCCGGCCAAGCCCAGCCCATCCAGACCCGCCCACAAGGCGAGCCGTACCCATCTCAGCCCAAGGCGCAAACTCCTTGGGAAAAGTACGACGCTCAGATGAAGACCGAGGACGAGCGCTACCGCAAGATGCAAGAAGCGTCCGCGCGGGCCAGGGCCAAGGCCGAGGCAGACCGCAGGAACCGTGAGGCCGACCGGTCCTTTGCGGAATTTGATGCCGTTACCATGCAGCAAGTGCAGAAGCGAGATCGGTTTGGGCGCCCCGCCGGCTGGGAGTGGAAGCCCACGCGGGGCAATATCCGGCTCCCCGGCGTGCCCCGTGGGTCGAACGTGCAGTACAAGCCGCGCACTGCCGATGGCTACGCAGACTACAAGCTGCGCGAAATGCAGAACCACTACGCCACCCCAGAAGGCAGGGCGCACTACGACAACATGGCCCGGCTGATGACTGGCAGACGTTGACATCCGTACAGTAATCGGGTACTATCACTCTCCCCCGAGGTGATCTATGCAACAGCGAAAACTGAACGTCGGTCTGGTCACATTCTCCTACGGCGGCAACGGCGGGATCTCTTCTGAAGTCCCCGACATCCGAGAATGGATGGTGCCTCTGGTCTCTGAGGCTTCCCGGGATTCGCGGATTGAGAACATCCGCATTTGGAACCTTGCGGACACGCCGATCACCATGACCCGCAACCGAGCCGTCCTCCAGGCTCGCGAGTATGGCGTGGATGTTTTGGTGATGATCGACTCTGACATGAAGCCCGATAGCGAGCCCGGCGGCAAGCCGTTCTTCCCTTCGTCTTTCTCATTCCTGTACGACCATTACGACAGGGGGCCGGTGGTTATCGGCGCCCCGTACTGCGGCCCGCCGCCGCACGAGTGCGTGTACGTCTTTGAATGGCGTGACATGCAGAGCAACAACGCCAACCCGGACTTTCAACTGAAGATGTACGAGCGGTCCCAAGCCGTGAAGATGGCGGGCATCCAAGAATGTGCCGCCTTGCCCACGGGCCTGATCATGTACGACATGAGGGCGTTTGAACTCACGGAGCCTAAGACCGAAGAAGACAAGCCGTGGTTCTATTATGAGTGGTCCGACAAGTACCAAGCAGAGAAGGCATCGACTGAGGATGTTACACAGACCCGTGATCTTTCGCTGGTTGGTACGCAAAAGCTGGGATACAATCCGCTGTTTTGCAATTGGGATGCTTGGGCGGGCCACTGGAAGCCGAAGTGCGTCGGCCGACCACAGTTCATCCAAGCCAAGGACATCTCCGGCAAACTGAAATCTTGCTGGCAGGCCGGGCACGACGAGGGAGTGAAGCTCATGGACATCAAACCGAAGTTCCGGGTCAGTGTCTGACGAACGGCGTTGCGCCTCGTGCGGGCAGAAATACCCACTGACGGCAGAGTACTGGCACAAGTTCCGCGATGGGTTCCACACCAAGTGCCGCAACTGCCGCAACAGCATTGCGAAGAAGAAGCGCAAGTCAACCGCGGACTCGCGTCTACGTCAGATAGAGAAGGGGGCGGTTCGCACATTCTTGGCGGCAGCCCGCCTGGGCGGCTCCAACGTCCCGCACTCCGCGGAACTGATGGAGGTGTTGTACTCCTACTTCGGCGGTACGGCGGGGTTTGCGAACATCTGGCTGAAGCAGTACTTCGACGCGCCTCCGGGAGGAGCCTTTCGCACGAAGATGCTGGAGACCATCATGCGACTGACCACCAACAACACGGCCATGGGCGGCGCCAAGAAGCCGTTGACGCTGTGGTCGGAGGACGAACTAGAGCAGGAGTTAAACAAACGTGTCATTGAAGCCGCAACCGTCATCAACGCCATCGCCTGCAAGCCCTCCGATGGAACTGCCGGAGGCGATCAGCACCCTTCGCCAATTGCATCGTTACTGTCTCCCGTACTCGGCGGGGACGGTGCGGCCAGCGGACCTGTCGATAGTCAGGGCGGTGGAGAGGGTGCTACAGGAACTGAATGAGACGCCACCCGCCCGTTGACCCGCCGCCAATGCCGCAGGCTCCGTTGGCGGGCCTGACGAAGCATGCCCTGGACTCCATGCGAGAGGTCCAGGTCGAACTGGCGGAACGCCGCATTGAGGCCCTGCGGCTGTACAAGCCGATGCCCAAGCAGGACGAGTTTCACAGTTGCGCAGCCAGCGAGCGAATCGTGATTGGCGGCAACCGCAGCGGCAAAAGCATGTGTACGTTCATCGAAGACGCCCGCGCCGCCACGGGGCAGGATCCATACGGCAAGTACCCCGAGAAGGACGGGGTGCTGGTGATCATTGGCAAGAACTGGCAGCACATTGGCATGGTGGTGTACCCCATCCTGTTTAAGGCTGGGGCATTCAAAATGATCCGCGAGGGGGATGCGTGGCGGGCGTTCATTCCCGGCAAGGACGATCCCGCCTTGGCCAAGCCCGCGCCGCCGCTGATTCCCCCGCGGTTGATCACGGACATGGCATGGGTGCAGAAGAACGCCGGCTACCTCAACAAGGTGCAACTGGCGAACGGGTGGACCATCTTCTGTTTCTCATCTGAGGGACAGCCGCCGCAGGGCTTCCAGGCGGATCTGGTCCACATTGACGAGGACATCAACAACGAACAGTGGGTAGGCGAAATGCAGGCCCGCCTTGCGGACCGCAAGGGGCGTTTCGTCTGGTCGGCCATGCCGTGGTCGCAGAACGACGCTCTCTTGGGGCTGTGCGAGCGGGCGGACAAATCGGCGGATGACGAGGACTCAATCATCCGCAAGTTTACGTTGCGGTTCTTGGACAACCCTCACATCGATGAGTCCGAAAAACGCAAAAACATTGAGCGGTGGGCGTCGTTGGGGATGGACGAACTCCGCATGCGGTCGGAGGGCGAGTTCACCACTGAATCCACGCTCATGTACCCGACGTTCAATACGTCAGTCCATGTCGTTCCACGCACGGACTTGCCGGACGGTCAGGTGCCCCCAGAGTGGACGCGGTATGTGTCCATCGATCCCGGGCATGCCGTCATGGCGTGCCTGTTTGGGGCTGTGCCGCCGGACGAAAAGTTTCTGTTGATCTACGACGAACTGTACGTCCGGCAGTGCAATGCGCTGATCTTTGGGGAAAAGTTTTTCGGCAAGGCCCAGAACCAACATTTCTACACGTTCATCATGGATATGCACGGCGGCATGTTGCGTGACTTGGGCTCCGGCCGATTGCCGCACGAGTTGTACTCGGAAGAGTTGCGAAAGCGGTCATTTCGGTCGCAGTTGTCAGGGTACGGTTTCACGCCGGGGTCGGACGATATTGCGGCACGGACCGCGATGGTGCGACAGATGCTTCATATACGCGGGGACGGAACAACGCGGCTAAAGGTGCTGGACGGCGCGTGCCCCAATCTGCTGCGGGAATTGAAACGATACCGCAAGAAGACGAGCAAGATTGACGGCCGCGTGTACGTGACCGACGAGCCGCAAACCCGCGGCGAGGTGCATGCCTGCCAAGCCTTGGAGTACCTGTGTGCGTATGAGCCAAAGTACCACACGCCGCCGAAGGTGCGCGGGACGGATCCGTGGTGGGTGAAATATCTGGCCGACAAGCGGCGTCGGCAAAAGCAGGAAAATGAAGGTGTTCTCTATCTCTCTCCCAAAGGAGTCTACAAGTGAGCGGTTACGAAATGCCGAAGGCGGAACTGGGCGATTGGGTGCTGTACTTCGTGCATGAAGGGGCCACGCCAGTCCCGGCCCTGGTGTCCCAGGTGTCCTCGCGGACGCTGACACTTTGGGCTATCTGCCCCGGGTACGGCGGTGCCGAAAAGCCCTCCGTGCATCATGTCACGGACCCGGGTGTAGCGGAGTTCCCGGCGTGGAAGAGCTACGGATTTTGGGAGCATCGCCCCGCCGGCCAGTTAGCCATGCTGTCCGAGAGGGTGTCCCTGCTGGAGCGGAAACTGGATGAGCGGGGCAATAAGAAATAGGGAGCCCTAGATGGAAGAGAACCCGCTGCGGCCGATTGTTGCCACTTGGCTCAAGAAAATTGAGTTAGCCAAGAAGCACAAGAAGCCTTTCACGGATGACGCCAAGGAGGCGCTGGGGTTCTACGCCTCCGACCCGGAGGCCATGTGGGGCCCTGAACAGGCTCGCACGTATGCCAAGGGCATTGACCTCCCCGCGGTGCGCATCTGCGTCAACCGCGTCTGGGAGGCCGTCCGGCTGTTCTCGTCGGTTATCCATCACCGCAACCCCACCCGCGCCGTAACGCCGAAGGCGTATCCAATCGTGCCGGCTCCTCTGCTGGGCATCATGCCACAGCCGCCGGTTCCGCAGATGGGGCCTGACGGTCCGGTCATCGGGCCTGACGGACAGCCGGTGATGATGCCGGATCCGGGAATGATGGCGTACCAGCAGGGAGTGCAACAGCAGCAGTTCATGGGGGAACGCCGCAAGGTCGTGGCCCAGCTACTGGAAGAGTACCTCAACTACACGCCCAATGAACTGAACCTGAAGCAGCATTCCCGCAAGGTGGTGGAAGAGGCGTTCATTAAGGGAGCCGGGGTGTGGTGGCATGAACTGTTCTCGCCCCCCGGCAGTGCGGTGAAGTTCGCCGGCTCGTTCTTTGACTCAGTGGACAACTTGGTCTGGGATCCGGACGCCGACGAGTTTGAGGACATCCGCTGGTGCGCTCGCCGCCGGGTGCAGCCGATAGATGAGGCGGCGGCCAAGTTTGGCCTGACGCGGGATGCCCTGAAGGGTCATTTGGAGTCCTACGACTCTCGCGTTGAGGAAGGCGAGCGCGGGTATGAAATGCGCCGCAAGAACGGCCAGACCAACGACATCATTTGCTACTGGGAGATCTACTCCAAGACGGGCTTTGGAGACCGGCTGAAAGACGGCGACAAGGACTTGCGTGGCAAGTTCGACTCACTGGGGGCAAACTGCTACATCGTGGTGGCCGAGGGCGTGGAGTTCCCCCTGAACATACCGCCGACCATGCTCCAAGAGCCGGTGGACGAAACAGGCATTCCGCAACAGATGTTCTTGGCAGCCCAGTGGCCCATTCCGTTTTGGGCGGAACCGGCCGGCTGGCCTTTTACCCTGCTGGCGTGGCATGGCAAGCCCGGGTACTCGTGGCCCGTCTCCTTGATTCGGCCCGGCATCGGAGAACTGCGGTTCATCAACTGGGCGATGAGCTTCCTCGCGACCCGCGTGGCAACCTCGTCCCAGACACTCATCGGAGTGTCAAAGGCAGCAGATCCCGACCTGAAGTCCAAATTGCTGGAGAAGTCCGAGAAGGGCTTTAACATCGTTGAAATTTCCGAGGCCGTTGGCCGGTCTGTCAACGATGTCATCTCAGTGTTCCAAGTGCCTGGGGTCACCCAGGACATGTACAACATTATCGCGGAGGTCACGGCGCTCTTTGATCGCCGGGTGGGTTTGACAGAGTTGGTGTACGGCATGACCAGGAACCAGTTCCGGTCGGCCGCAGAAGCCCAAGTGAAGGCAGAGCAAATCTCTGTCAGGCCAGACGATTACGCAAATATTCTGGAAGACGCTCTCTCGGAGGTCGCCCGCAAGGAGGCTCTGTGTGCGCGCTGGCTAATTTATCCGCAGGACGTTGAGCCTCTTCTGGGCCCGATGGCGGCGCAGGCGTGGGGCATGCACGTTCAGAACGAATCGCCGGACAATATCGTGCGGGAGTATTCGTACCGCGTTGAGGCCGGTTCCGCCAGAAAACCCAACATCGCCACCCGCATCGAAAACATCACGAACGCAATGCAGATCCTTGCCCCGATCTCCCAAGGGCTGCTCCAAGCCGGCAGGCCGGAACTCTTCAATGCTCTCTTGGAGGACTGGGGCAAGGCCATGCAAGTCGATGTGTCTCGGTACATGATCCCGCCGCCGCCCCCAGGACCGCCTCCGCAAGGCCAGCCCAATGCAAATCCCCCAGCAAATCAGTAGCCGCGGCCGTGAGGCCGTGGAGGTCTACAAGAACGCGCTTCAGTACGGAGAGCGGTTCGCGGAAATGTGCGCGTTGCAGATCGCTCCCGGGACCAAGGGCACCGACCGAGCGTTTATGGAGGGCCGCATGAACAACCAGCAGTTGGATGCGATGCCGGCCGAATCCGCCAAGTGGATGGCCAAAGAAGCCAGGGAAGCCGGGATCAACATTTCCGGCAAGTACTACTGCGGCGGCTTGGCCGACAAGCGCCGGTGGCAGGATCCCGAAGCGTGGGTGTCTTCCAATGATGACATCCTGCGGGTAGCCCACAAACGGCGACTGTCTGTGTCTGGCACGGTGAACTATGACCCCGGTCCCGCCGCGCCGAAACGGAAGCTGATCAACGACAAGATCGTGGCCGAGGAGGTCAGGAAGGAACTCCGCAAGAACCCGGGCGCCAAGGCCGGGGAAGTGCGGGAGCGAATCATTGAGAAGCATGCCTACAAAGCGAAGGGAAGGGTCACATGAGCCAGATTGAAAGGTTCTTCACGGGCGCGGTGATTACGGCCGCGTCTTCAGCCGCCACGACTACGCCACGAGTTCCATTTGGAAGGTACTCCGGCGGCGGTGTCGTGATTCCATCAACGGGGGGAGTAACTCAAATCCGGTGGCACGCCTCTTCCGGTGCCGAGGACACTCCCGTCCAAATTTACGCAGATGGTGCTGCCGTAACCACGGCGGTCACGGCGGGGGCCTTTCCGTTTCCGGATGCTTGCTACGGGTTTGCCTACGTGGCGCCCGTAATCGTCGGCGCCGCCTCGCTGCCACTTTCCGTCACGGTGAAGGGATGAACGCCAAAACACTGTCTCCTCGCAAGAGGCCGGCGCCCGTCGTGCGAGTAGTGTACTCGCTAAAGACGCCAGCCGCATCGCCCATTGTCACGCAATCTGGAAACGCCCTGACGGCGAGGTACTAATGCCTGATACAACGATTTCTTCGCTGCCTGCCTCTTCCGCCACGTTTGATTCAGTGGTGCCCGCCGACAGTGCGGACGGAACCCTTACCTCAAAAGTCACGCTAGGGTCTATTGCTGCGCTGGGCGGAGGCCCGCCGGCAAGTCACGCAACTTCTCACGGGTCTGGCGGAGCAGACCCTATTACGCCGGCCGCCATTGGAGCGGTTGCGACATCGGATGCGCGCCTGACGAATAGCCGCACTCCAACGGCTCACGCTGCTTCACACGCGGCTGGTGCCGCAGACGCAATTACGCCAGCGTCAATCAACGCGGCGGCGGCTTCACACACGCATGTTCTGTCTAGCATTACCGACGCCGGCACGGCTGCCAGCCGCAGCGTTCCGGTTGCAGGAAATGCTTCTTCGGTGCAAGTTGTCTTAGGATCCGACACTCGCCTGTCCGACAGCCGCACTCCCGTGACGCACGCCGCATCTCATAGGGTGACGGGGGCGGACTATCCGGCTCCCGTGGTAGTGTCGCCGTCACTATCGGTGAATCAGAATGACTGGACGCCCGGCGTGGCGGATATGTATTTCGCTTCCGCGTCAGGCAATGTCACGATCACGGGTTTGGCGGCGCCTGCGGGTGACGGGTACGCCGTCACCATCGTGAACACGGGGGCGTCCAACAACATTACGTTGGCCCACGAATCGCCTAGCAGCAGCGCGGCCAATCGGTTTCGGTCTGCGTACGGAGGCAATGTCATTCTGTACGCAGACGGTGGATCCGCCACGCTCGTGTACCACGCCGCGGCCTTGCGTTGGAGAGTGCTTTGATCCTGCCAAGGCCGTTTGATCCGCGTGTTATCGCAGGTCTGGCTTTGTGGCTAGACGGGGCAGATAGCCCAAGCCAGTGGCGGGACCGGTCTGGTTACTCGCGGCATGCGGTCCAGTTGGCGACAAACAATCAGCCCTCAGTGGGCACCCTGAACGGGCGGAGCGCGCTGTATTTTGACGGCACGAACGACACTTTAGCGTTGCCCGTAATGCCTCTGGGATCGTGGCACGCATTTGTCGCCCACGCTCCAGCCAATAATGGCACTGTGCTGTATGTGGCGACCAGCAGCACACAGTCGCTGTCATTGAGTTCAGATGGAGCGGCTGCCGTCGCGGTGACCTCTGGATCGCCTACGACGGCGGATGCTCTATACGCAGCCGACTCGCGGATAGGGGCGGGCTGGAACCAAGGCGCTCTAAAAGGGTTTTACAAAGGTGCAATTGGCGAGATCGTTGTGTACGAAACGGCTCTTACCGCAGCGCAGGCCAGCGCAGTGACGCGGTATCTCGTGCGGAAGTGGGGGTTGTGATGCAGCGCTATTTCATCACAGCCGAATCAACGTACGAAGATTTGCGCCAGCACCTGAACGGTGTCCTGAAGTACCCCAACGAATCTGGCAAGACAGTTTTTCAGACGGCTCTCCAAGCCCCGCGAGATTCTTTTCGCCGCGTCTTGGTGGCTGTAGACACAGAATTAACGGGCTACAGCACTATTGCAAATGCTATCGCGCCGCTCTTGGAAAGCGATGCGATGGAGGAGCTAGACGAAGCTACGTATTTGGCCGCGGTCGCAAGCGCCACAGGCGGTGGAGGCGCAGCCGCCTATAGCCTGCCGACCGCCACAGCCTCCGTCCTAGGCGGCGTGAAAATCGGCAGCGGCATCAGCATCGACGCCAACGGCGTGATCTCGGCCTCGTCGGCCTACACGCTGCCGGCCGCCACAACGTCCTCGCTCGGCGGCGTGATCGTCGGCTCGGGCCTGTCAGTGAGCAGCGGCACGATCTCGGCCGCCGTCACCAGCGTCAACGGATTGACGGGTGCCGTGGTCGTGATCGCGACCTACGCGACCGCCAACTCGTTTCCGGCGACGGGCAACGCCGCCACGCTGTACGTTGAGTCTGACACGGGTCGCGTGTACCAGTGGACAGGCAGCGTCTACGCGGAAACGGGCATCGACTCTGCTGCCGGACAGCACGCCAGCCAGCACGGCGCGGCGGGCAGCGATCCGATCACCATCGCCACATCGCAGATCACGGGATTCAGCGCTGCGGCGGCGGCTGCCGCGCCGGTCCAAAGCGTCAACGGGTCAACGGGCGCTGTAACCGTCAGTACCGGCAAGCCGCTCGGCCTCATCCTCGCGCTCACCTGACATCATGCCACTCTCGTTCCCACCATCGCCGACCGTAGGCCAGCAATCGACGCAGAACGGCCGCGTGTACTCGTGGACCGGCCGCGTGTGGCGGCTCGTGTCTGCGGTCCTCGCGTCGCACGCATCGACGCACGCCAGCGGCGGGAGCGACGCGATCTCCATTGCAGCCTCGCAGATCACAAGCGGAACGCTCGCAGCGGCTCGGCTGCCGATCGTCCTTGAGCAGACTT
>Ga0214923_10003786_pt1 | contig 18731 bp, 31 predicted proteins | sample LL1510_MetaG_FD_177993 | JGI IMG/M metagenome (GOLD analysis project Ga0214923, IMG submission 177993) | Freshwater microbial communities from Lake Lanier, Atlanta, Georgia, United States - LL-1510 | ecosystem: Environmental > Aquatic > Freshwater > Lake | place: USA: Georgia | collected...
TTAAAGATAGCGAAGGCATGGGTACTAAGCAGAGTGAGCGTAAAGCTATGAAGAAATATACTGCTAAGTACGCTAAATAAATACAATAAAAGGGGAAAATAATGTCTCAATGGGGCAAATTAGATCGTTTCAATCTAACAGGAACTGTAACTGCTAATTTAAATAGCACTACTGTGACTGCTAGTACTGGAATGTTTACTTCTGCTAATAATGTAGCAGTAGGATATTCCTTATTACTAGGTAATGTAGCTTACAGAATTGATGCAATTAATACATTTGGTAATGTAATCACACTAGAAAGAGCATTTGCCGGCTCTAATGTAAGCACAACCACTGCTGCTGTTCAACAATCACCTAAAGATTTATCAACCTATGGTTGGTCAACAACTAGTACAGGTGTTAATGTATCCAATATTTCAAGTAAACAAAATGTTTACGGTGTAGATCGTACTGAAATTGGTGTGGCACAAAATAAGGCAAATAGCTTTAGTCATACAGGTTGGGTACATTATCATCGCTATACTGATACATTTGGCCGTACTCGTCATAAGTCTGAAGTATTAGTGGCAATGTCAAAGAACTTTAATGCTAATGCTACTGGTGTTCTGCAGACAGATGCTAATGACGGCGCAGTACTACCTAATAGTTAATAATTATGGCTGATTCTAAAGTAAGTGAATTAACTGCCGCTTCTAGTGCTAGTGGCAGTGATCTACTATATCTTGTTCAATCCAGTACTAGTAAAAAGATCAGTGTTGGAAACTTTTTTAATTCCGCACATAATCCTAATTTAATAGGTAATGTTTCTATTACTGGTACTGAAACAGTTACAGGATCAGGTTTTCTTAGTGTTGTGAAACCCATTTCTTCCTTAGTAGGTGGCGGAGCATTAACTGCTTTATCGCTACCTAACGGGTTGTCTAATGGGCAACTTAAAATAGTTACTTTTACTACTCAAACTAGTGGTGGTACCTTTACAATTAATGCTGGAAACATCGCTGGAAGTGTAGATGTTCAGTTTAAGCGAGAGGGAGATAGTGCAATTTTACTTTATGTGAATAGTAAATGGCATGTTCTCGGAGGCACTGCTAACGTAATTTATTAAATGATTAATGAATTGAATGAAGATAATTTTATAATTTATGCTATAAAGCATTATGACAATCCTAGTTGCTCAGGTATTTCTGAATTTAATGATGATATGAAAAGGTTTAAATACCTTAAAAGATTATTCAGAAGAAATGAGATGGGCAGGGGGTTGAAAGAAAGATTGGTTATTAATCATTTAATAGTGATTTATAATCTATTTGGACCTGAGGCTGCAACTAAGATGCTCTTCTATAAAATAGAGAAAAAATTTTGGTCACAGCTAAAAACTTTTTTAGTGTTCCTTAACTTTATGCCCCTAGAAGTAATAGTTAGTAAAGGAATATCTATAAAAGATTCAGAAATCCCCATAGATGAAAATATAGCTAAAATTTTAAGGGCAATTTAATGTCACGTTTTGTAGATTCAATTATAGCTTATAGAATATTGCAAATGTTGGTGACACCATTTGATAAGACAGATGCGTTTCGTCTTGGTATTATAGATAAAAATGGTAAAGAATTGAAACCTATGACTCAATTGAATACTGTCCAAGAAAAAGATGCATATTCTATTCTACACAGATTGGTGTATAGATTAAAAAGAATTATAGAAAAAGTACCCATTGAAAATAAAAAATTGGTATCTTTAGCCGCAGCTTATTCTTTAATCAGAGAACATTATGATGTGAAAAAAGAACCTATAGATTTTGAAAAAATGTACTTGTCAAGATTAAATACAAATCTTAAAGAAGAAATTGCATTAATACAAAATTTTAATAACAACAAGTATATGAAAACATTTAAACAATTTTCCGAAGAAGGTTTGCCTGCTAATAATGCAGGTACTCCGGGTATTGCTGGATTGCCCCCTGATGATCCTCCAGTGTCTGCTAAAGCCTCTTCTAAGTATAAAAAGAAGAATAAAATTAATTTGATTACCCCAATGTTTAGGAGAAAATCATGATAGGGTTTATAAAAAAATTATTCGGTCTAGATAAAAAGGAAAATACTTCACCTGTAATAGAAGTTAAAGATACTAGAAAAGAAGATATTTCTAATCTCTATAAAGACATTTTGGGTAGAGATCCAGATCCTGATGGACTTGCTTGGTGGGTATCTGCTCCTGCATCTATTGAGGAAATTAAGGCAGAATTTTTGAAATCTGACGAATATAAGTTAAAAGTTAGAACAGATGATATTATTAAAATTTATGATGAGATATTAGGTAGAGCTCCCGATGCAGAGGGTTTAAAATGGTGGGTTGAAAGTCCAGCTACCATTGATGAAATTAAAGTTGAGATGATGAAATCAGATGAATATTTGGCTAAAATTACTCCTAAAGAGGAGAAAAAAGTTGTTGAAAAGGCTACCGCTAGACCGCAGTCTAAGGGTAGACCAAAAAAAGTAAGATGACTACAGCTACTGCGATTTCATTTTTTCAAATGTCAGAATCAGAACAATCTAGAATTGCGGTTTTGGAAATTAAAGTTTTAAACATCAATGAAAAAATAGATGATTTAAAACATGATGTAAAAGATTTACATGATTGTTTAGACCGTACAAGAGACCTTTTGCGCGACGAATTAAGGGTAATGCGAGAAGAAGCAACTACTCAACACAATTCACTGTCCAAGAAATTTAATGCTTTGGAAAACTTTAAAAATAAAAGCATGTACATGGGAATAGGAGCAGCATTAGTTATAGGTTGGATTTTAGGACATTCAGAGCTGATAAAAACATTACTCTAATATGCCATTAGCTTCGTCATTTTCTGCTGCATTTGCAAGTGTAAGATTTAGAAAGATAACTTCTACTGGTCCCAAACCAAGCAGCATTGAAGTGCTGATGGTTGCTGGTGGTGGAGGTGGTGCTGGTGGAACATATGGTTCATATAATGGCGCAGGGGGCGGTGCAGGGGGTTTAGTTGTAGGAAATGTAAGTATTACTGAAAGTACATCTTATTCTATCACTATTGGAGCAGGTGGTGCAGGTTCAGCTGGAGGTGGTGCAGGTGTTCCTGGTAATGGGGGAAGTGGTAGTAATAGTTCTGCCTTTGGATTGACATCAGCAGTTGGTGGTGGGGGAGGGGGTGGAACTAATGTAACGGGTTTATCTGGTGGTTCGGGTGGTGGAGGTAGAGGCAACGGTGGTCCTGGCGGTCCTGGTACGGCGGGCCAAGGAAACCCTGGCGGTGCTGGTGGTCCCGGTGGAGGTTCAGGTGGGGGCGGAGGTGCTGGTCAAACAGGTTGGGGCTCAGGCAATCCGGCTCCTGGTGCAGGCTATAGCGGAGGAAACGGATTATTTTATAGTCAATTCACACCTTCTGGTTTTGGTAATCCAGTAGGTTGGTTCGCAGGTGGCGGAGGAGGTGCTGGCGGCAATGCATATATTGGAGCGCCTGGCGGTGGAGGTATATGGGGTGTCGTTTCTGGTTGGACGGGTGGTCCAGGTGGCGGTAATATAACATTAATAGATGGGGCATTTGCTACTGGTGGTGGAGGAGGTGGAGGATACTCTCAATATCCTCCAGGACAACCTGGGTGGCCAGCAGGTAAAGGAGGAGGAGGAATAGTTATAGTTAGATATGATGATACATTTGCACCAGCTACAAGCTATCAAGGAAACGTCACATTTGTGCAAGCAAATGGTTCAAAATACTATGCGTTTACATCTACTGGTAATATTATTTGGTAGACAAAGTCTATTGATTCTGAAGTAGTTCTAATATATAATAAAGGTCATTGGAGGCACTATGTCATTGTTCATTGACCTAAAATACTTAAGATTAATTAGTAATCGTTTGCCATTTTTCAAACAGAAAGATGACCGATTATTCAATATTAGATGTACCATTTGCGGAGATTCTCAAAAAAAGAAGTCTAGAGCCCGCGGTTATTTTTATGCAGTAAAGAATGATCTTTTCTACAAGTGTCACAATTGTGGCGCCAGTATGTCATTTGGTTCTTATTTAAAACAGTTTGATAGTTTACAGTATAAGCAATATGTGTTCGAAAGATATTCTGAAGGAGTACCACAGAATAAACCACATAAAGAGCCTGATCTAAGTTTTTTCAAAACAGAAGTACCAAAAGAAGTGAGATTGTTAGATAAATTATTAGATAGATTAGATTCGTTGCCTGAAGATAATGAGGCTGTCCAATTTGTTATCAATAGAAAGATACCGAAAAGTAAATTTAATCAATTATATTATATTGACGACATTCGAAAAATAGGACAATTAAATAGTAAATATAAAGAACGATTAACTACAGATGAGCCGAGATTAGTTATTCCTTTTTATGATGAGACTGATAAACTAGTTGGAGTAACTTGTAGAGCATTACGAAATGAAAAGCTTAGATATGTAACAATTAAAATTGATGAGGATTCACCATTAGTTTTTAATATCAATAATATTGATAAAAAGAAAACTCTATATGTAACTGAAGGTCCTCTTGATAGTTTATTTTTAGATAATGCAATAGCAGTAACAAGTACAGCTTTTCAAAAATTAGATCAATTAAATTTGGATAAAGATAATGTTGTAGTAATTGTAGATAATCAACCAAGAAATACTGAAGTTGTTAAAGTTTACAATAAGATAATTGAAAATGGATATAAGATTGTAATTTGGCCTCAGACTTTGCAGGAAAAAGACATTAATGAAATGATTCTTGCAGGTAAAGATGTAAAAAAGATTATAAAGCAAAATACGTTTAGTGGACTTGAGGCAAAAGCAAAATATATTTTATGGAAGAGAGTATGAAAGTAAGATTAATTAGTTATTCAGAACCATCATCAGAGGTACTAGATGATTTCGAAAGCACTCCCGATTTACAAGATCTCGTTGCCTATTGCGCCCGAGTGTCGAACCCAAGTAATCAATCCAATACTGAAACCTCGGACAGATTACTCAGATACCTTATTAAAAACGCCCATTGGTCTCCCTTCGAAATGGTTAATATGTGCCTCGAAATCGAAACAACAAGAGACATTGCCAGACAAATACTCAGACACAGAAGTTTTAGTTTCCAAGAATTCTCCCAGCGATACGCTGACCCTGTTAAAGACCTCAATCTCATTCCTCGAGAAGCAAGGTTACAGGACAGTAAAAACCGACAAAATTCCATCGAACTTGATTTTAGACGACAAGACCATAAAGAAATAGCTAGATGGTGGTTTTACGAGCAGAACGATATTGTTAAAAAAGTAAAAGAACTATATAATGCTGCGATAGCACAAGGTATAGCAAAGGAGGTAGCTAGAGCTATTTTGCCTGAAGGATTAACAATGAGTCGTATGTACATGAACGGGACATTGAGAAGCTGGATTCATTATATTCAACTTAGATCAGATAATGGTACTCAAGAAGAACATAAAGATGTAGCCCTTGCATGTGCTAAAGTAATTTCTGAAATTTTCCCCTTTGTAAAGGAATATATAAATGAACACAAGACTTGATGTGGCAGTGTTTATGCGTGCTGGCGAACAGAGCGTTGAAACAACTAATGCTGGATTTTATCCTAGTAGACAAGACCAAGCAAATCTTTATGCGAATCTTATTAAAGAAGAATATACCGAATTAACTACAGCAATTGAAACCCAAAACATAGTAGAAACAGCTGATGCTTGCGCTGATCTTATCTGGGTATTGGAAGGATTAATGTATAGTTTAGGTATTGATCCTCAATCGGTTTGGGAAGAAGTTGCTAGATCTAATATGTCAAAAATTGTTGATGGAAAACTTGTAAAAAGATACGATGGTAAAGTACTTAAACCAGAAAAATTTCAACCACCAAATATTCAACGAGCGTTAGGATTATAAAATGCTAATAACCCTTCTTGAATTAATACCTGATATTGTTTGGGTCCTATTATTTTTTGTAAGTATTACTATGATGGTCGCAGGGCAATTCCTCCGAGGCCTACCCTTAGTGATGCAGTATCGTATTCCAATAATGTTTGGCGGATTTATTCTGCTAATGTTAAGCACCTGGTCTATGGGTATAGCTGCGAACGAAGCTAAATGGCAACAACGATTAAAAGAAATAGAAGAACAAGTTAAAGAGCAAGAAGCCAAAGCACAAGAACTAAACGATAAACTTGATAAAGAAATTGCTGAAAAGAAAGCATTAGCAGAGAAAAAGAATAAAGTAATAGTTAATGAGATTGTAAAGTGGCAAACTAAAGAAGTTCTAAAAGAAGTTAAGGTTGAGGGTCCTGAAAGAGTACGAATAGAAGAAGTCATTAAATATATCGAGAACTGCCCAGTACCAAAAGAAATGTTGGATATTCATAATAAAGCAACAGTTCCAGCTATTGAAAAAATGAAGGACACTAAGGGAGAGAAGAAATGAAATATATAATGATACCTCTCCTTGCGTTTACAGTATCCGGTTGTGCAATGCTTGAAAGATTTATGCCAGCTAAACCTAAATGGCCTGATGCAGTAAAAGAGTTACAACAACCGTGCCCTGAATTAAAACAAATCGAAGGCAATACTGTTGCAATCACTGAGTTGCTAAAAGCAGTTGTTAACAACTATACTTTATATTATGAATGCTCTCTAAAGAATGAAGGTTGGAACAAGTGGTACATAGAACAGAAAGAAATCTATGAAAAGGGCGGTAAAAAATGAGAGCAGCTATGTTAATTATCTTCTCTTTATTATTAGCAAGTTGTGGCACAACGAAGGAACAATTATATTACGATACGGCAAAATCTATATCAAAAGACAGTACAATGGCACAGACTGCTTGCTTTGCAGCTGTCACTGAAATTGCTAAAGGTGGCGATACAGGCGCTAAAGTGGGCGCTATTTCACTTGCAGAAAAATGCAAAAACGAAACTATGAAGATTGAAGCACCTAAAAGAAATATTTTGGGTTTGTGATCTGAACAATAATAACAACGGAGTATTAAATGCCCAACGAAATCGTCTGCGGTATTACAGTAGATTATTCTCGAGATAATCTATTTGATGAATTAGGTATTAAGCGACTGCAAGAATCATATATGAAAGATGGTGAAAAAAGCCCACAAGAAAGGTTCGCATATGTATCAGTAACTTTCGGAAGCAATCCAGAGCATGCTCAACGCCTGTATGAATACTCCAGCAAACACTGGCTTTCATATAGCACACCAATTTTATCTTTCGGTCGTTCAAAGCGTGGTTTACCAATATCATGTTTTCTTCCTTATTTGGATGATAGCGCAGAAGGATTGGTTGACACATTATCGGAAGTAAATTGGTTATCAATGTTAGGAGGTGGAATTGGAATCGGAATTGGTATTCGTAGTGCTGATGATAAGTCTGTTGGGGTTATGCCTCATTTACGGACTTACGATGCATCTTCTCTCGCTTACAGACAGGGCCGTACTCGTCGCGGTAGCTATGCTGCTTATCTTGACATCAGTCATCCGGACATTCTTCTCTTCTTAGATATGAGAAAACCAACGGGCGACCCAAACATGCGAGCATTAAACCTGCATCATGGTATTAATATCACTGATGACTTTATGCGCATAATAGAAAAATGCATGATCGACCCAAAAGCGGATGACACGTGGGAACTAAAAGATCCTCATGATGGAGCAGTTAGAGAAAAGATCTCTGCAAGAGAACTATGGCAACGCATTTTAGAACTTAGAATGCAGACTGGAGAACCCTATATTCATTTTATTGATACAAGTAATAAGGCAATGCCTGAGTTTCAAAAGAAGCTTGGATTGAAGATTCGTCAAAGCAATCTATGTTCTGAAATTATTTTGCCTACTGATAAACAAAGAACGGCAGTATGTTGCTTATCTTCTGTAAATTTAGAGTATTATGATGAGTGGAAAAATGATAAATCCTTTCTTAGGGACGTTGCAGAAATGCTTGACAATGTTCTACAGTATTTTATTGATAATGCTCCTAGTAGCATTTCAAGGGCAAAGTATTCAGCTAGCCGTGAGCGGTCTATTGGTATTGGTGCTCTCGGTTTTCATGCTTACCTCCAAAAAGTACAAGTCTCGTTTGAATCAGCGTTGGCTGTAAGCAAAAATAAACAAATGTTCAAACACATCCGTGAAGGATTAGATCATGCAAATATTGAATTGGGCAAAGAACGTGGCGAAGCACCTGATGCTAAAGGTACGGGCCGTAGGTTCAGCCATATGCTTGCTGTTGCTCCTAATGCCAGTTCTTCAATTATTATGGGCAATACATCTCCCTCAATCGAACCATACCGAGCAAATGCATATAGGCAAGACACTCTCAGCGGTGCGTGGTTAAACAAGAATAAATGGTTAGACAATATTATTAAGGAGAAATGTGATGCCGACTCTAAGATGAATTATAACGAAATCTGGTCGTCTATTATCGCCAACGATGGCAGTGTTCAACATCTCGAATTCCTCGACGAATGGACTCGTGACGTATTTAAGACCTCAATGGAAATTGACCAAAGATGGATTGTACAGCATGCCGCTGATCGCCAGTCCTATATTGACCAAGCGCAAAGTGTCAATCTTTTTTTCAGGCCTGACTCAAGCGTCAAGTACATTCATGCAGTACACTTCTTGGCATGGAAGCAAGGACTCAAAACGCTTTACTACTGCCGCAGCGAGAAGATTTCGAAAGCTGATAAAGTCTCTAAGAAAATAGAGCGTCAAGTAATTGAGGAAATTGATCTTAAACAATTAGCACAAAGCGAGGAAGTTTGTTTAGCTTGCGAAGGATAAATTATGACAATGTGGTATCTAGATGCGTTTAAAAATGAAACGTATGCTTATTATAATAATGCTTTTACTCCAGAAGAATGTGAGTTTATAATTAATATTGGATCATCGTTGGGTCTGCACAAGGGTAGTATCATGCGTGCAGAGAATAGTTATGGTCTCGAATTAACAACAAGAAATAGTGATATATCTTGGATAGGTCCGAATGAAGATACTGCTTGGATTTTCAGAAGAATAACCGACCTTGTTACAACTGTTAATTCTCAATTTTTTAATTTTGACCTTCTCGGTTTTGAAGAATTACAATTCACAAAGTATCATTCTGATTATAAAGGATTTTATTCTAGACATACTGATTATGGATATGAAAATTTAGTAAATAGAAAATTATCTTTTTCAGTTCAATTGTCGGATCCTGATACATATGAGGGAGGAGACCTTGTTTTACACGGGGGTTCGGGAGAAATGAAGGTTCAGAAAGATCATGGAACAATGATATTTTTCCCAAGTTTTACTTTACATGAAGTGAAACCAGTGACTAAAGGATTACGTTATAGTTTAGTTGGCTGGGTTAATGGGCCTAGATTCAGATGAGTAAAATTATATTACTCAAAGATGTATATGAAATGAAGGAACAAAAGGAGAAGGAGCTTTTGTTCTACAAGGAAAAATTAATTGAGCTTCAAGATAAATCATATTAGTTGGAACGAGACTTGACATTAACTTAAAATATCATTAGAATGATAGAAGAAGAAAAAGTAACAAGGATAGATGCAAATGAAAGTACTTAAATTTTACGGAGAATGGTGCGGTCCATGTAAAACGCAAAACAGCATTATAAAAAATTTAGGAGACAGAGTAACAGTACCAATCGAAGAAATAGACATAGACGAAAAATTTGATCTGGTGAAAAGTTGGAAAGTAACAAGTGTTCCAACAATGATTCTAATTGATGAAAATGGCGAAGTAAAAAGACATACCGGCGTATTAAAGGAAAAAGAATTTTTAAAGTTTATAGCAAATGATTAAAAAAATAAAAACAAATCTATTAGAAGAAAGAAATAGTTTTAAACCATTCAACTATCCATGGGCTTACGAGGCGTGGTTGAAGCACGAGCAAGCGCATTGGCTCCATACAGAAGTTCCTATGTTGGAAGATGTAAAAGATTGGAAGAATAAATTAAATGATGATGAGAAGAAATTCCTAACGCATATCTTTAGATTCTTTACTCAAGGTGACGTTGATGTTGCTGGCGGTTATGTAAAGAATTATCTACCATACTTCCCACAACCAGAAGTTAGAATGATGCTTGCAGGTTTCGCTGCAAGAGAAGCTTTACACATTGCTGCATACTCACATCTAATTGAATCATTGGGTATGCCAGAGAGCACTTATAATGAATTTTTGGCATATGCAGAGATGAGAGAGAAGCATGACTATTTGCTTGATCTAAGCTCTAGAAATAGCACAAAAGAATCTACTGCAGAACATATTGCAGCATTCAGTGCTTTTACTGAAGGTATGCAACTATTCTCATCATTTATTATGTTACTCAATTTCCCGCGCCATGGTCTAATGAAGGGTATGGGACAAATCGTTACTTGGTCTATAGTCGATGAAACGATGCATGCTGAAAGTATGATTAAACTCTTCAGAACATATATAGAAGAGAATAGAGAAATATGGAATGACGATCTTAAATCTAAAATTTATACCATTGCGACTAAGATGGTTGATTTGGAAGATAAGTTTATTGACTTGGCATTTGGCATGGTACGTGTGGCTGACCTGGACGCTCGTGACGTTAAACAGTATATCCGCTATATTGCTGACCGTCGCCTTATTAGCCTGGGTCTTAAAGGAATCATGAAAGTTAAAAAGAACCCTTTACCTTGGGTCGAGGAAATGATTAATGCTCCAACGCATACTAATTTCTTTGAGAACAGAGTAACAGATTATGCTAAAGGTTCTTTAACAGGTAATTGGGAAGATGTCTGGGCCAAGGCAGCTTAATGTGGGAAATAGTTTACCTATTAGTCGCAACTCATATTACGATTATATCGGTAACCCTTTTCCTACACAGAGGACAAGCGCACAGAGCAATAATCTTTCATCCGGTATTAAGCCACTTTATGAGGTTGTGGTTGTGGCTGACTACTGGTATGGTTACAAAAGAGTGGGTAGCAGTACATAGAAAACACCATAGATATGTTGATGAATCTATGGATCCTCATTCTCCACGCATTTATGGTATATGGCGTGTTCTGTTTGGTGGAGTTTTGCTTTATACTACTGCTACACAAGATAAGCAAATGGTGAATCAATATGGTGTTGGAACTCCTGATGATTGGTTAGAACAAAATGTCTATAGTAAATTTTCTGTTGGTGGGGTTCTTTTACTTCTTATTTTTAATACCCTCATGTTTAACGGCTGGGGTATTGTTATATGGCTTATACAAATGGCATGGATACCGTTTTGGGCAGCTGGAGTTATTAACGGCATTGGCCATTGGTTCGGTTACAGGAATAATAACACTATGGATAGCTCTAGAAATATTATTCCATTTGGATTCCTCATCGGAGGAGAAGAACTTCACAACAACCACCACGATTCACCTAGTAGTCCCAAGCTGAGTCAAAAGTGGTGGGAGTTTGATGTTGGATATATGTGGTTAAAATTATTTAGTTATATGAAATTAGCTAAAATCATGAATAGAAAATGGTAGGGAATACTTTGAATATACATTATGCGCATATGAAGGTAGCAGAAACTTATGCGAATCTTTCAAAGGCAAAAAAATTAAAAGTTGGTGCTATTGTAGTTAAAGAACATAGAGTCATAAGCATTGGTTATAACGGAACACCTGTCGGTTGGGATAATACTTGCGAAGATGAAATTGAGAAAAAAGATTTCTATATAATAGACAATGGTGGTCCGGCTCATGGAATGCTTACTACTAGTTTAGTAACCAAACCAGAAGTTATTCACGCGGAGAGTAATGCAATAGCTAAATTAGCTAGATCAAATGAATCAGGAGAGAATGCAGATATGTACATTACTCATTCCCCGTGTTTCGAGTGTGCGAAACTTATACATATTGCAGGAATTAAAAAAGTTTTTTATAGAAATCAATATAGATCAAATGCTGGAATAGAATTTTTAAACAAATGTAATATTGAGGTTGAACAGATATGAAAGACAAAAAAGTATACGGATTTACTTGCTCCACATTTGATCTGTTTCATGCAGGACATGTGGTTATGCTTGAAGAAGCCAAGAGGCAGTGCGATTGGTTAATTGTAGGTATTCAGATTGATCCTACAATTGATAGACCCGGAGCAAAGAATAAACCAGTACAATCTATTATTGAAAGACAAATTCAAGTATCAGCATGCGACTTTGTGGATGAGATAATTGTTTATTCTACTGAAAAAGAACTTGAAGACATTCTTATGACTTTGCCTATTGACATTAGAATATTGGGTGAAGAATATAAAGACAAAAATTTTACTGGAAAAGATATCTGCGAAAAACGCGGTATTCAAATTTACTTCAATAAAAGAGACCATTACTTTAGTTCTAGTGATCTGCGAACAAGAGTTTTTGAAGCAGAATTACGAAGAAGGAATGCTGGATGAAAAGAAAAAAACATTTCGAATGTGTGGAATGCGAAGCAGTATTCAAAATAAACTATGATCTAGATGAAGATTACTATATCGTAAGCTATTGTCCATTTTGTGGGTCTGAGATGGATGAGGATCAACAGGATGACTACGACGACGAAGACCTGTCCTAAGTGTGGCACTGAACATGAAAAGCCGGGCAAATTTTGCTCGAGGGCTTGTGCAAATAGTAGACAATGGACTGATGAACATAAAAAGAAATTCTCCGTTGCTCAGACTAAATATATGGCAAGTGAAAGAGCAGAAGAACACTTAGCTAAAAGAGCATTACAAATGCAACTGCTATGGAAAGCAGGTATTATGGGTAACGGAGCCAAGGTAACAAGAGATGAAATAGATACAGATGAATTCGTTATACATCCGGATCAATACTATGTAGGTATTCCTGATATAGATGGTGCTTCAGAATTCGTTCAAGACGGAGATTATTGGGAAGAGGTATAAATACTAATTTGAACGATTGGTATTTGTATGTGGTTTTATAACGGTAAACCTCTAGAAGAAATCCCAGAAAACGCTTATGGTTATGTGTATTTGATCACTAATAACTATACTGGTAAAAAGTATATCGGTAAGAAGTTATTCTGGTTTAGAAAAACAAAAATAGTAAAAGGTAAAAAGAAAAGACTTAAGGTTGAATCTGATTGGCGAGACTATTGGTCGTCATCTGAGGAAGTTAAAGCACATGTACAAACACTAGGTGCGGATTTATTTACTAGAGAGATACTTCATATCTGTTCTAATAAAGGTATGTGTAATTATCTTGAAGCAAGAGAACAAATGGATAGAAGAGTACTGGAGTCTGAAGAATATTATAACGGTACTATTCAATGTAGAATTCATCGAACACATATTAAGGAGATACTATGAGAGTGGCGGTTATTGGTGCCGGAATAGCTGGGTTGACTGCTGCCTATTACATTATGAAAAAAGGACATGAAGTATCTGTATACGAAAAAGAAAGATATGCAGCTATGAAGTGCTCTTATGCTAATGGCGGGCAAATATCTGTTAGCAATTCTGAAGTATGGACATCATGGTCTAATATTGGTAAAGCTATGAAGTGGATCGGTAGGAAGGATGCTCCACTGCTTATTAGACCATCATTGGATTGGGATAAAGCAAAATGGTTGTGGAAGTTCTTATGGGCAACTGCTAACAATGATGCAGACAAACGAACCATTGAAACCATTAGACTTGGTATCAGATCAAGAAGACTATACAATACGTTAAGACAAACTGAAAAGATAAGTTACGACTGGAAGATGTCAGGCATTCTTCATGTATATAAGAATAAGAAATACTTTGATGCTGCTCAAAAGATGCGAGACATTTACGAAAGTAATGGGTGTGAATGGGAGGTAAAAACAGCAAGTCAATGCATGGATATTGAGCCGAGACTATACCATATGAGCAGACAAGGGTTACTTGGAGGAGTGTGGACTGAATCCGATTCAGTAGGTGACATTCATATGTTCTGTTCTAAACTAGCTAAAATTCTTGAAGGATATGGAGTTAAATTTTACTACAGTCATACAGTAGACAATATATCAGAACTGAATCACTATGATAAGATCGTAATTGCTAACGGATCAGATGCCTGCAGATTAGTTGTTGACGGAGATGTATGTGTATATCCTATTAAAGGGTATAGCATAACTATTCCAAGTGCTAGAAGCTCACCTAGCGTATCTTTGCTTGATGATGAGGCAAAGATTGTATGTTCTCGTTTAGGTGATAGACTGAGAGTGGCCGGTACTGCAGAAATTGTAGGGCACAATCAAGATGTGACACGCACCAGAATTACGCCATTACTTAAATGGGTAGCTAGTAATTTTCCTGGCGTATCAACTGAGCATTATGAACAATGGGCATGCTTGCGTCCAATGACCCCAGACATGATGCCTCGTTATGGACAGTCAAAAATAAACCCCAAGATTTATTACCATGTTGGACATGGACACTTGGGTTGGACTTTAGCGCCAGCTACAGCGCAGTGTTTAGCGGAAAAGATTAGTCAGTAGTCCAAGCTTTTGTTTGGTCAAAAGACTTTTCCTTTACTGTTCTTTCATTGTAGAGTTTTCTTGGGTTTGAACATGTAGGACATTTTGGATTACCACAATCCATTACATTATGTTTTGCTAGACGATGTGGTTGTTGTATGACCTCATTGTAAAAATCTGCACCATGTTGCTTTGCAATATGAACTTGCTTTTTGATATGGTTCTCTTTTTGTTGTAAGCGTTTACTATGCTTGATCTTTGTTTCTTCATCCATCATAACTTCCCTTAGTAATCACACTAATATATATTACGCACCTTGCGTAAGAACATACTTCGCAAGGGATTTCCAGTCGCCACCCTGAGCACAGATTTTAACAGCTGCGATCAAGGAACGCAAACTTAAGTTCTGTATCTTGTCTTTAATCTCTTTGAGAAAATCAAAAGCTAAACTCTTATGTACATATTCGTAATCAGGAAGAAATTCTTTATCATGCAAAATTACTTGCATACGTTCCAATTTCTGTTCTAAAGTCATGCTTAAGTCAACGCACATTGCTCGCGAACGAACTGCTTGGTCAATACGATCCATATCCATGTTGGAAATGAATACGATAGTGCCGGTGAACTTAAACGAACGCGGAAGATCCTCATCACGAATGTCTGCATTCCAGTTAATGTATCGATCACCATATGAATCAAGTGCACCCTTAAGCAAGTTCAGTGCTACGGGGTCCTTAAGCACGCTGTCGCAGTCATCAAATACGAGTACCATACCGTTGCCTTCAAACAGAGTTCTGTACAGGCCTTTTGCTGTGCTGAAGCCTTTGATCACTCTGAACGATTTAGGCGATACGATACGAGTACCAATCTCAAATGAGGCGAGATCTGTAACGTTACTGTAGCCATTCTGTACGAGAGATTTGATAACAGTGTGAGTCTTACCCAAACCACCTTGCCCTGTTATAATAGCAGACGCAATGGTTTTTGAAGCGACCATCTTGACCATTTGCTCAACAAAGTCAAAACGCTTGTTGATGCCGAATTCGTCAACTTTGGGTTGCTGCTCTACTGCTGGTGCTGCAACAAGACCCAGATTGTTGATATGACGCTCTACATACGAGCGATGCTTTGAACGAGAAACCATCTTGCCATCAACGAAACCCTCAAAACGAGATTTGAATTTGTTGAATTTGATTTCTACTTGCACTTTTTTGCTCCTGTTTATCACTATAACCATATTATATTATGATTTGCACAGGTCGTCAAATATTTGTAAACCATTGATTTTAAACAACTTTATTTCCGAGCAATTTGTATGGGTACTTGGCATTGTAAACCATTGATTTCATTAGATAAAATTTACTTGACATGCGAACCATATTACTATATAATTATGGTATGGTGACAAAAAAGACAATCCGCAAGCGTCGTTCTGATCGCAAGCATATCGTATATGTGCTACAGAACGTTCATACTGGCGACTTTTACATTGGGGTAACCCGGGGTAGTCGGCAGAAAGATCTTCGTGTACGAGTGCTGAAGCACTTTCAGAGGGCTTTCTCTGAGGCAAAGACTTGGACATTGTGCAAAGAAATTCGACAGTTTGGTGCCGAGTCATTCTTTTACACTATTTTAGATGTTGTTCGAGGCAAACCTGCAGCACACAAACTTGAAAGAGAATTGATTGCAGAATTCAACCCAGGACTCAATTCACAATGATATATAATATAAGAAAAAGGAAAGTATATGCTTTTAGACATTATAGTAGGGATTCTGTTTGCTTTAATAGGCTTAGAACTTATGAAGCGAAGGGTACAGATTGAACCTGAATATAGAAGCATTCAATCAAGAAAAATTGAACTAGAAATACATAAGCCTCAAGACAATGTATACTTAGTATACGTTGAAGGGGATTTCATACTTCAAGCAACGAGTATCGAAGAGTGTGCTAACAAGATTTGTGATAAGTTTGGAGCCGTTAGTATGGGTTTTGTTAATAAGGATAAAGAAGTACCAGAACAAGAATGGAAAATTCTTTTCGATACAATTATCAATAAATTAAATTCAAAATAATATGAATGCCATTATTATCAACTAGAGCAGCAGCTTCTGCTAGAGGTATAGGTTTACTAAGAGCAGTTTCAGGAGGAGGTGCCCCGAGTCCTGCTCCTTTCCCTGTGGGCCCTTTTACTATGAATTATCTTGTAGTTGCAGGGGGAGGTGGATCAGGAGGTAATGGGGGAGGTGGCGGCGGGGCTGGTGGTTTACTTCAAGGTTCATTTTCCACCACATCTGGAACAGGTCCCGGTGCTGGGGGCTACGAGTTTACAGTAACGGTTGGTTCTGGAGGTGGAGGTTTTAGCCCAGGTTCTAATTCGGTACTAAGCAATTCCGCAGCATCTGTCAGTATAACAGCAACAGGCGGCGGTAGAGGAGCCAATCGAGATGGACCTGGGGGTGAAGCTGGCACTGGGGGGTCAGGTGGTGGAGGTAGTGCTGCCTACGGTAGCGGCTCTCAAGAATATGGTGTAGCTGGTACTCCAGGGCAGGGATATCCTGGCGGTAATGGTACTCGAGGCAATGTACCAGCTGGTGGAGGTGGTGGTGGTGCAGGGGGAGCAGGTGTTAATAATAACGGTAGTACACAAGGTGGTGCTGGCGGAAATGGTGTTTTAAGTACTATCACAGGTTATCCAACTGGTTATGCTGGTGGCGGTGGTGGTTCTGGTATTGATTATGGTGGATGGAATGGATATTCTGGTACTGTTCACTATTCTGGAGGTATTTGGTATGGAGGAGGTGGTTGGCAAACTCAATTCTCGCTAGGGCAAAGAGATGGTAGAAGAAATTCTGGCGGTGGAGGTGGTGGACTAGGTGATGGTAATCCCAACGCTGCAGGTCAATCAGATTCTGGTGGAGGTTCAGGTGGTTCAGGTGTTGTAGTAGTTAGTTATGCTGGTGAGCAAAGGGCATACGGAGGTAATACTTATAGTATAGCAGGGAATACAGTTCATATATTTCATCAAACTGGTATTTTGTATACATTTAATCCTACTACGCCTTTAGTACCAGAAACATCTGGATTAATAGTTCATTTAGATGCGGCTGATCCTAGAAGTTTCCCAGGTCCTGGGACTACTGCTCTTGGTACATCTGTAGGGGTAGGCAACAATACAACATGGTATAACCTAATGCCGGGTGGGGCAAATGCTACTATATCATATAATTTCTCAGGCTGGCCACCATTTTGGTCTGGTGCATTATACTTTGATGGTAGTACTCAGTATGTTACTATGGGAAGTTTAGCGACAAGTTTTACTAATTTTACTGTTGAAGTTTGGTTTAAATCTGATAGTGTTTCTAATTATAGAAACGTATTGGATTGTAATTATAGTGCTGGAGGAAGTAATATAGGACCTAGATTGGAACAAAATTCATCAGGCGGACTTTCTTGGGCTTGGGGTTCTTCTGGTGGTTTTAATTCTATATCTTTAGCATCTTCTGGTATTGGCACATCAGTTCCTTATCAAGCTGTTATTACAAGATCAGGGTCTACTGCTATTGGTTATTTGAATGGCAGTCAAATAGGAAGTAGTGTAACTGAAACATATTCGCACCCGGGCACGTTTGGAGCAGTAAATTTTGCACAAGGATTTTCATCATCAGCTGAAAGATGGTATCAAGGATATCTATCAATAGTTAGATTATATAATGTAGCACTAACTGGTACACAAGTAGCTAGAAATTTTAATTCACAACGATCAAGATTTGGTATTTAGGAGATATAAATGGCAATTGGTTATTCATGGACAATTCATGCTTTAGAGAAACAGAATCATAACAATATGCAAGATGTAATTTGCAGAGTCCAATGGACAAAAACAGGTACAGATGACGCGGACAATATTTCATATAGTATGGCAGGAAGTACTGAGTTTAATGTAGAAGAAGTTGATCCAAATAATTTTGCAACATTTTCTAGCTTAACTGAACAAAATGTAATTGATTGGGTAGCAGCCAAAGAAGATAGTAATAGTTATTATAATCAAATTATTGAAGAAGGAATCAGAAAAAGTAGAAATATTACTAAAGTAGAAAGTGGTAATTTGCCTTGGAATCCTCCAACAGAATAAACTAAAGGATATATTATGCCTAATTGGTGTCTTAATAATGTAACTATTTCAAGTCATGTCCCTGAGAAGATGAAAAGAATCAGGGCGATTCTTGAGAGTGA
>Ga0214923_10003787_pt1 | contig 18731 bp, 18 predicted proteins | sample LL1510_MetaG_FD_177993 | JGI IMG/M metagenome (GOLD analysis project Ga0214923, IMG submission 177993) | Freshwater microbial communities from Lake Lanier, Atlanta, Georgia, United States - LL-1510 | ecosystem: Environmental > Aquatic > Freshwater > Lake | place: USA: Georgia | collected...
ATGCAAAACCAAAGCATCTGATCATGAAATGAAAACCTATGAAACCTATAATTCGTCGTTTGAAACCTTGGTGATGGCATCTGTTGTGTCTGAACAAGATCCTTACTTGCTATCATTTGCACGTCATATCATGTATGATCAACCCGAAGATTATTCTAAACAACATGCTTGCTTTTTCAATGTACATGACGATGAAAACAATTTGGATGAAATGTGTACAAGTCAAACATAATCATAAAATACTCCTTTTATTCAATGACTTCTTCTTCTAAAATTGGTTGTAATGTGTTTTGTGTTACCATGTATTCAAACATAAACGATTCTTCTTGTCTTTTGAGTTCATTCGATTGTCGTAATAAAGATTCACTTTCATAGTCTCGTAGTACTGTCTGTACAACACGATTTAAATATTTATTTCTAAACTTGACTAACATGTTGGTTTGATAGAACATGGTGATCACCCAATTTTTGACAAATGTTTGTTGATACCAATGTAGCGCTTGAAATTCACGCGAAGATATTGTATCCACTATTTGTATATTCAACAGAATTTTATCCTGGTATTTGGTCCAACCAGTTTTATTTTGTTCAATGTGTGCTTGCTTGCATTAGTGCTTTTATACCATATATAATATATTTTAAGACAGGATGTTTCAACAATTGTGTAACTATTTTGTCCTGCATGTTTCGGTAATGTGTATATATTACCTTGATATGACCCATGTTATTTTGAAATTTTTTTAATTTACCTAGGTGACTATAAACAAGTAGAACATGGCATCTAGTAAAAAATCTAGCCGTAAAACCTCTTCTAACAAGAAGCAAAAAGTGAAGTTGGTATCCATCAAGAAATCACCAAAGAAAGACAAAAAGTTAATGGCAACGTTTGAGATCACCAAAGGCAAAAAGTCAAGTCAAAAAACAGTTCATTTTGGAGCCAAAAATTATAGCGACTATACGATCCACAAGGATCCTGAACGAAAACAGAGGTACATTTTACGTCACCAAAAGAACGAGAACTGGAAGGATCCAACAACAGCAGGTGCATTGTCTTTGTACGTATTGTGGAACAAACCATCATTACGTGCATCTATCTCTGATTTCAAGAAGAAATTCAAGTTATAAACAATACTAGAAAGAAAATCAAACAAGAAGAGTGAACCATTATTTTGAAAACAATAAAATAGGTATTAAACGAAATTAAATAGGTTCAGAATAAGCTTAGTACTTATGTTGAAAGTAGATATCCAACAAGAATTAAATACCACGTATCGTAAACTTTCAGGTGTGCCTCCAGGTTTGTATAAATCGCTCCTTGCTCAAACGTCTAAAGACCACGACATCATCAAAAAAGATGTCAAACGATTACCCAATGCACATCCTCAACTACGACATGTATTACATGCGATTTCCATCTACCAACCTACTGGCTATTGTCAAGGATTGCATTTGATCGTTAATTATATTTTAGAACTTGGATATCGTCCTGAAACTACGTTTATTATCTTTGATTGTTTATTGTATCATCCAACTACCAACTTATTGTCGTATTGGAATTTAGAGTTTCCACAATTACAAGCAGACTTGAAGATATTGCAAACGGTCATTATGAAACGATACAAACGCGTGACCAAGTGTATGATAGAAAATGATATTGAAACACCAATGTTTGCATTACGTTGGTTGCTGTGTTTGTTTTTACAAGATATCGAACAACCTGAAATTCAAGACTATGTGTTTTTATACTTTTTGAAAAAAGGTCGAAAAGCACTTCTTCATACTGCCCTTGCAGCTTGTGAACAAGCAGAACATAAACTGAAACAAGATAATATTACTCATATGGATTTACAAGAAATCATCGAGTTGTTACACAATTGTTGTAAACACATTCAAGTAGAACAAATACGTACATGTAAACTGAAAAGTGAAGAATGTATAGAATAAAAAATATGTGGTTTTATTTTATTTACGTTTGTTATTACGGTTGTGATTGTTGCCATTTCTGTTCATGTCACTGTACTCAATGTATTTCGTGACCAAGTAAATAACAACGATACACATGATAGTAAATGCAGTTGCAATACTTACTTTAATTGTAGTGGAACGTTGTGTGAATTGTAGTTTCGTAACAAGAATTCCTTCCACAATATCTTTCCAAATAAACGCACACACGAGGATAAGTGCGGTGGAGATCAGAGACACGGTTTGTGACCTGATTCGTTGGTTCAAAATTGCCAATTGTTTGTCTTCTGATTGTTCCATATGATCGATTTTATATATTAACTCACGTAATACTGTTTCAGACGTAGACATGACGCAATGATTACAAATTTAAATACCAACCTGAGTTTATTACTAAGTAAAGAAAAAAATCATCTTTCTAATTCATTAAGATTCAGAGTTGACTAGAAAGATACATAATATATAATCGATAGACAGATGTACACAACAAATATATTCGACCTAAACATGGATGATGATTTGTATTCACCTACTACAGTTCCAACTACACAACAAGCATCTGTATTGACATACAATAAAGACACGAACACGTTCACATATGTGTATGACCCTTCTGATAGTATTTTATTTCATACATTACAACTGAACAATGAGTTGACACTTGTGAAAGAACAAAAAAACGTGTCTCCATTTACCAATCCTACATTACATATTACAACTGTGTCTCCTAGTTCTCAAATATTCAATTTAGCAGATGAAGAGTCCTATATAAGACATGAGTTTGGTTCTACAATCATAGGTTCACCTACACTAACAAAAGAAGAAGAAAAGAAGCCTGATCCTGTAGAAGTCTTACGTTTCAAGTATCGTACATTTTTGTTGCAATGGAAAGAAGATGTTATGTTTGATGAATAAAAATAAGTTGTTTTATTCATGACGATGTAGTTGAAACAATCACTTTATACATTAGATCCACGTATGAAAGGTGTGTTAGACGAGCTTTTGATCAGTTTGATTACGAACAAATGAACGACTAAATTGATAACGCAAAATGCGACAATAACACCGATTTGTGCCTTGATATCTTTGGATATTTCCACGATGTCTGACACGTAAGTAGTTGAACCATTTGTGCAAGAGGATGAGCTGGATGCATTTGTACTATTCGCATTCGCACCTACACACATGGACAATTGTGATTCACAATCTTGACACCATTGTTGTAAATTTTTGACCTTGTATGTATTCCAAAACAAACCGTATTCATACGAACAACTAACGCCTTCTGAACAAGAACCTAATGAAATAGGTATCATCTGAGACGCATTGACCCATGTGCCATCATGGTAATTGATCTTGATATACCAACCATTTGTACCGTTGTAAAGTTCAAACACGAGGACTGAGTTGTAATCTGGAATGGTTTGCACCACTTTACCTGTGTATCCTAAGGATGCTAAGACGTTGAGTTGTGTTGCATAATGTGCACTAGAAATAATCATCTTATGGCCGAAGACTGCGTCTTGCGCAATGTATCGTTCCATTCTGTATTTGATGGCTGCTAACAATGTGCTACCTAAGTATGTTCCTGAAATACGTGCAGAATATCTCATACTTTCAACCCATTGTGTTGCTTCAGATAAGACTTTGTATGTGTAATCATCGATAGTAGGTAATTGTACATTTGCTTCCGGACGATTACGTTGAATCCAATATAAATCCCATGTTGAAAACAAGGTCGAAAGTGTGATTGGTTTAGATGGTTGTAACAACCCGTTTAAGTAGGTGGTTAAATTAGCATATTTGACTTTTTTATCGTTCCACTCTGTTGTCAACTGAAAGTCTGCCCATGTTTTATCGTAGCCAGGACATTTGTCGTAATTATAGATTGTGTAATCAGATTCCCAAGGTGTTGAAAACACAGGAACATTCATGGTAATATTGCTTGCATATAAACCAGCGATGATACCTTGAGCTGTATTGATTGTACGTTCCCATGAACTGCTATTGACTCGTAATTCACTTGGTTTGTACATCGATGATAACAAAGTAGGATAGTGTGAACGAATATTGACTCCTTTGGTATATAAACGTTCATATGCACTATTTAGAAGCTGAGCACCTCCTTCATGCACGGAAGTATCACGTGGTTCACGAACACCATGTCGATTGATGATGTAAACCATACTTGGTTGTTGGGAAGAAACATGCTCGATTGATGCTAAGACACAAAGTGCAACGAATGCGTAGTTGACTAGTTTGGAAAGTGAACGTAAGAACATCTTTTTACACGTTGAATAGAATGGAATAGAATAGAATAATCATACACAACGAAGATGTTTAACTTGCATTTTGTCAAAAATTGAAAAACAAGTTCATAAAACAGCATTAAGGTGTTTGGTATTAAATTTGTAAAGACATTACAACATTAATATGCAAGATGCAAGTTGCCGATGTCATTCAAACGTTTTTCTCGTGCTTTCAATCCTCTCAACCATGTTTATTAGACGATATATGTGAACCTAGTTGTAAGTTGAACAATGAAGAATTACACCGTTTCATCGAAAAACGCAAACAATGGTTTCAATCTGGGATTTATGAACAGTTTACAGAGCATGAAACAGAACGTATTTCATTCAAACAACTTAATAATCAAGTTATATACATGTGTCGTTTTGAGTCGACAGGAAAAAAGGATGGAGTTCCATTTACATCAAGTGGAGAAAAGACGTTTCAATTGCAACTACATACACAATCTCGCTTGTATAAAATTGTCAACGTACATTATAACTCAACAGTAGGTTCAGATGTAGGTTGTTGAACAGTTATAGGTTGTTGTGTAGAAGAAGTTACAACGGTAGATGAAGCATTATTTTTTTCTTCCACTTGTTCTTGAACGTGAGTTGATGAATTGGTGTTGATTGGTTGTGATGCTGTTTTAGAAAAACGTTTAGTAACGTATTTTACACCATAATAAACGGCTGCAATAGATGCGATAGCAATGCCAGTAATACCAGCGTGTTTGCAAGTTGAGTTACATTCAAATTTCATTTTTTTTGGGAAGGAAGTAGGTTGGTATACTACGTAAGTATTATTAACTTAAAGATATATAAAAATAAAAACATGTATTTTTTTATCTTGACTTAAAGTTAAGCAAGTACTTTAATAAAAAAGAAACATGCCAAGTGAACGTTCTGAAGATGAAAGACAAGCACGAAAATTCTTTCAAAATTATTTAACGACTATGTTATATAAACAAACAGGTAGTTTAGTTGAAGAGAAAGCAATCAATAAATACATACATGAAGCATGTGCTCATTTATGGAAACGTTTTATCTTTGGTGCTTATAATAATGGCTTAGATACAACTCCGGTACAAGATGCAACTTTTGGATGGAATCACCTTGCACGTTTATACTTGAAAGGTGGCAAGTCTACATTAGCATTCCTAAAAAAAATGTTAAAGATTAATGAAAACAATATAAGCAACAATATTGCTCGTGTATTCTATAATCAAATTGCAACAGACACAAATGACTCTGACTACGATTTCAACGTTATATTACATCATACACAAATGGAATACTTGGATGATTATTATATGCTTGTTCAACAAATAATGTTAGAATGTTTGTGTTTTTTAAAACAAAAGATTCATGAAAGTCCACAAGATAATGAAGAAAGTGATTTGAACAAATTATTAAGACACATCAATTCTCACTACTATCAACACAAAGTCATGCTCGAATTATTTGAAAAGGACAACATTATGAATGAATTCAACCCAGATGAACAATTGATTTTGCAAGAATTTCAACATTATTGTCAAGAACATGATGCCACTTCAGGTGTTCCTGGGTTTTTTCAATTCAAGCTTTCCAACATACCAATCCAGTTTAAGTCAAGTAAAGTTGATATTTCGACAGACAATTTTCACTTGTTTCGTATATTCATTCAATTTGAGTTGGTTCTTCCTGAACATGCTAGTACCTTCGAATTAACCAAAGATAAATACTTTGCAGAATGTATTGATATATCGTTAAGCACCAAAGCAGACATCAATCGAGATCTTTGGGCCAAAACTGACCTTGAACATATATTGCATCCTATGTATCCATTTGACGCAAATCCGTATTTTAAATACCCTGTCGTTGGGCTTGATTATCAACTGAAAGATTTGATTCATATTATAGAAGAACCAAATCCAAGTAAACCTGGTAAGCGTTGCAAACGATTTATCGAGCAATTATATTTTTCATGTATAGATCAAAATTTACCTGCATTGCCAAATACAATATACATAGGAAAAGCAGTCCATGATGAGATGCTCAAAGAACAATTTAACGATTGCAAACTATTCAACGATGTACTTGACTTTGTGGAAGAAATTCATGAGCATGGTCAAGTATTGTATCATTATCAACCTAAACCTTTCCTGCAATCTCTTCATAATTTTGAACTTTGGTGTAAAACACAAACAGTGTATAATTTGAGTTTTGAGTCTTCTTGTAATGAAAACTTTATAAGCCGAGAAGTACTTATTAATCAGATTTTACACCTAACAACATATGCTCAAATTGACACATTGAGAAAACTGTCAAAGCGTGTATTATGTATTACATATAAAGATCTCGTGATCATTAATACTGTTTTACGAATATGGACTAGAAACACTGTTCAGCATCTGCTTCACGATGTTAATAGCATTGCATCATTAAATATTTTAGAAGCAGCCATGAACAACAACATAAGTGTTCAAGAATATATTGAGTTATTTGCACCTGCAATACATAACAGTGATGATATGCTGCAAGTTGTAAAAATTGTAGACAGTGATATACATAACTTTTTTAGACAAAGGGCTGAAACTATAGAGTATGGCAGCGACATGTTAAAAAAATACGTCGCAGATGGATGCAAATCTGAACTTGAATCACTCTTTGTCAGTAACGCACATATTGGGTTTACGTTTGTTAGATTATTGAGAAAGATTACATACCATTAACATCTGTTTTGTTCAAGATTCATTTTATGTTGCAACAAACAAAAAGTTCATTTTATACAAGCAGTAATAAAATCATTTTTTTATTACAAGTTCAGATTAACTTAATGTGTAAGAACCAAATACATAAAATTTATACATCAACTTAAAATAGCTTTGAAAACACAATATAATAAAAATACATCTCAAAAACCAACTCACATCTTAAGTTTCAATTTAATAAACGATCAATTTCATTGCTGATACGTTGCATAGTAATCTCTGAAAGATCAACTATCTTTGTAAGCAATTTACGTACTTCTGTGAATTCATCTGTACGTTTTTTGAGGTAGTTATAAACCAGACCAGCAGCCACAGATTGTGGATTTGCACGATTTAACACATCAGAACGATTTTTCACACGTTCATAGATTTCAATGATATTGTCAATATGCTCTGTTTTGATGTTCAATGTTGTTAATATACGTGGAATATAATTTGCAGGTGTGATGTAGGTTTTCGGTTGTTTTTGTCCGTATTTAGAAATATAAGATAATCCTTTGGACATATGCTTGTGATCTATGTTGAACTTTTGTTGTAATTCTTCAGGTGTTTTTGGATCACCAATGTCTTTATATGCTTGAAACACACATGCAAAAATAACACCAAGACGATAACGTGAACGTTTAATGTTACCACGAGTGGAGGTTTGATAAATTTCATTTGCACGTTGAATCACTTTCTTGGAGAAACTTAGGTTGTGAGCTTCTAAATCTTTTTTAATACCTTTGTCTGTTGGACGTTTGAAGGTTACACGTGAAGGATTATCATCGTGTTTGTTATCATTTTCGTAATAGTAACGCCATTCTTGTTCACTGTTCTGAAAGTAGAAAATCTCTTCTCCACAATCACGACAAATCTTAGTGTTACCTTCAATCAAATGATTTTCATGTGAACATCCTTCAAATTGTACTGGTTGTATTACTTGTGTTGTTGTTACTTTGGATGGTGGTTCTAATGTTTTTGGTACATACGGTTCTTCTGTTGATGTGAAAACAACAGGTTCAAAATCGGTATTTACACATAATGGTTGTAAAGCAGGTGTTGTAATGGAGGATGGTTTTGGTGCAGATGTTTTGAGTTTAAGTTTTTTAGGTGTGATACTTGTTGTAGAAGATGATGTTAAAGATGATGTAGAAGAAGGTGTTGAAGCTGATGTTAAAGTTGCTGTGGAAATAGAACTGACAGATTTTTCACGTGTACGTTTTGCTTTCTTACTTGTGAACACAGTTGATGGTTGTTCATCAATTTGTTCAAGAGAATTTCCCACAGTATTACCTGGTTGGGTAAGCTCTGTCTCCTCTTGTCTCTTCGACTTTGGAAAAGAATGTGGGCGTATCATGTGTTTAAACTTTAATAAATGAAGTTCATATCTTTAAATCAATATTTAATTTTTTTATTTTTTATTTAAACACACTTGTATATCACACACTCGATACCTTGGAAATCATCACATTTTCGCAACTTGATTGGTTTGCACAAACACAATAAACTCAATCACAAATGAAACTCTTGGTGCTTGCCTACACAAATGAAGAATGTACTATTCGTATTGAAGACACAAATCCTGCTTTTGTCAATTCTCTACGTCGTATCATCATTGCAGAGATCGAAACAGTCGCCGTTGAACTCGTTGAAATCACCGTGAATGATAGTCCTATCTGTGATGAAATGTTGGCTCATCGTATTGGTCTCATCCCTCTTGTCAGCTCCAATATTCACCTTGTGTCTCCTTCAGAATGTACATGTGCTTCCGGTCAATGTTCTCAATGCACTGTCACCTTCGAAATCAATTACACAAACACGGAATTAACGCCTCAATCCATCTACTCCAAACATCTTCAACCCGTATCCGACTTCGCACATCAGTACAAACCATGTTTTGACGATATTTTAATCACAAAAATCAACCCAAATAGTTCATTAAAACTCAAAGCATACGCACAAAAAGGAACTGGTTCAGATCATACCAAGTTCAATGCAACATGTGCCGTGGAGTACCATTTTGAACCTGTTATTTTATTGGATGAAACCATAGATCAACAACCTTTACACATCAAACAAGAGTTGGTACATTCTTGTCCTCAATCGATTTTTAAACTCAATGAACAAACACAATGTATCGATATTGAAGATACAGACAAGTGTAACTACTGTCATTCATGTGAACGATTGTGCAGAAAATACAAGCTACCTGACGATATATTACAAGTCAAACCAGATGAATCCATTATTACCATTAAAATCGAAAGCATCGGTTCTATACCTGCTTTACAAATACTCCATCAAGCACTCAATAAGTTGATGTATAAGTCACAAATTTTACTTGCTCAAAATCAACTGAATGATTTGATGATTTTGTGAATTATTCATTTTGTGATAGTGTTGTTAAAAATCAAATTAATAATAAAATACATCGTTTATTACGTTGTGTGTTTGTTCATATTGTTCTCATTTTTGCACAAGTTGTTGGTCAGATTTATATGACTCTTCTGTCACCTCCAATTTGTCAATCTTAGTAGTTGCTCTCACAATACAATGAATGGCTAATTCGGTTGTAAAAATACTATTGTTCAACTCGTCTTTATTCAATGATTGATAGTATTGAATTGCTTTCAATTGATTATGCACAAAATATTGTTCAATCGATACAAGTGCAGCTTCTTCTTCTGATAGACCTAATGCATCACGACATTGTTCACGAATCGTTTTACAATCAAACGTAAATTCATGAATGGATGTACTTGTTGGATCAAATTTTACATCATTGATATTGAGTTGAATATGTTGAATTCCACGTGCACGTTTGATTTTCAACGATTTCAATACACATAAGTTTTTGAACCCAAAACGTTCTTCTAATTTGAGAATATAATTTCTTTGTTGAAGCTGAGAGGCTGGTTTGGATGACATCTATATGCGATAGTTGTTTGTATTTACTTTGTTAGTTTAAAGTATGTTTGTTAATAAAACAAATTTCTAACGTTTGGGTATTGATTGCATTCCATTCTATTTTCAGTTTACAAATGTCTAAATTAACTGAACTGTATAAAACAAAATCAACAAAATCAACATCAGTCTCTTCAACATCTGTTAAAACACAAGTTGCACCTCCTTCTCAACCTTTAGTCATTCACTCCAATTCAAGAACATCGTCTGTACCGAATGTAGATGAACCATCATCATGTATTCCATATGTCCCATTTTCAGGTTGGAACTCGTTTCATTCCTTTGAAGATATATATCACCATCTCATTACAAATGATGAACAACGTGTGTTGAACTTGTTTGTTCATTTGAGTACATCCAACATTTTACAATATTGTTTACAACGTGAACCGACTGTCAAAGATGAACGGATTTTTGCCTATTCCTTTGGAGATCAACAACAAATTCAATTCTGGATTGCATCCAACATCACACCTAGTGTGAAACAACAACTCATTCGTATGATACAAGAAAAACGATTACATATGGAAAAACAACCGGAACGACATGAACAAGTTCAACACTTTATCTCTCACGCAAAATCTACGTCCAACACTGATGTGCAAAAAATGATCACGTACTTTCATCATGTCTCCAACCATTTTCAACCTAATCCTATATTGAATATTTCATCTCGTTCAACGTTGGAATCTACACCACTAACACCTTCGGTTGAACCTGCATTTTTAACAACGTCTTCTTTAGTTGAATCTTCTTTAGTTGAACCACTTACACAACCTTCTTCAACCACTATAAAACCAACAAACAAACGTAAATCTACCAAGACTAAATTGATCACAACAACAGCATCAGACAACTCACTAACATCAACACATGTAGCTCCATCCACAGAACAAGTAGAGCCTGAACCAAAGGTCAAAAAACCTCGTAAAAAGACCAAAGAGGAAACACCATCAGTTAGTACTCAATTTGTCAATACTCAATCTTCTACACAATTTTCTACTCAAGACACAAACATGAATGAGGTTACCGTTCCTTCTACAACAGTCAAAAAACCACGTAAGAAAGTTGCAAACACGACAAACACCGATGAAACACTATTACAAGAAGACGTCAAAGTGAAAAAACCACGTAAGAAACCTGCAGAAAATACGAGTGCATAAGGTTGTTTGACCTTGATTATTTCTGTTTGTGCTTGTTGAACTTGCTTGATGTTTTAAAATTACACCGATGATCTGTAGTTCAAGTTTAATAAAAATAACACGTTTTAACGTACGTGATAAATATTGTTTATTAACAAAAGTATACTAACAAACTAAACACAAACTCATGACTTTTACCTTTTATTAAAAAAAACACAAACACACATGCACGCATAACAATTTGTTTATAATGTTTCATCGACGGATTCTTCCTCAGATTCGAGTTCGTCTTCTTCATCTTCTTCATCTTCTTCACCGTCGTCATCTTCTTCAGACTCGAATGTTTCGTCAACGATGGGATATAACAATTCTTCACCACAACTACATTCATATGAATGAACTGGATAATGAGAACCATACCACCATTCATGTATGTTTTCACGACAGACGGGACAAGAGATACAACCAGAACATTTACCTTCAAACATCTTGTGCAAACACGTACAACAAAAATAATGAATACAACTTGTAGGTATATCTGAATTAGAAGGACCATCAGTAACCAACTCCGGATTCTCCACAAAGTCTTGTCTTGTTGCAAAACATATGGAACACAGTATATCTTCAGGATTGAATGTTGTCATCTAAAAATCAAAATACGAAACTAAATTCGTAAGTACGAACGTATTGAATAAGTATAAAATCAATGAATTATGATTTTTATCATGTAGTGCCAATTACAACTTAAAGATATTCTATTCTACCATCACAATACTGTATCATCTAATCATTGTTATCAAACATGCTGAACACAACTGTTTCAACACATCGTTATAACACACGTTATGCTTCTCGTTTCAACTCTCATGATGAACCATCTTCCACCCCATCTTTTACCACAAACACGATTGTGTCTAGTTCATCTTCTTTCAACAACCAAAGTAGTTCAAACTCTCGTGCTATCAAACAAAGTGGTTCAAACACTCGTGCTATGAAACAAAGTACTTCAAACACTCGTACATACAACACAAGGAGTCAGCGCAATATACGTAAAACACAAGTAACATTCGATGAAGAAAATATGCAAGAAGTTATTTCTACACAACCAACAATGGAAGATACATCAACAGTTGAAGAAACCAACACACCTAAAGCTGAATCCAACGAAAACAAAATGACAGAACCAACCACCGAACAATTAGTGGAAGGTCCAAGTATGTCTATTTTTACTCAAAATAATTTACCTGTACTTTCATTAACATTACAACATCAATTATTGTTATTTGCAACTCGTAAACACAGTAAATTCGTGGTCAGAGACACACCTGAATACCAAAAAATTGTTATGTATTGGAAGATAGGACGTACATACTTTGATCATAGGTTCGAAAACACCGTTGTGATTCGTTCATGGAGACGTTCCAATAATACATCTAGTAAAGTGAACTCTTCTCTTATGTTGTACTTATCACAATTATTAACACCATCTAAAGATTGTATTATACTCAAAAACATTAAACAAAACAAAACACAACAATCCTTAATGAAATCAACAAGAGTCCATCAACTCAACGATGAATCATTTTTAATTACTGTTTAGTATTTGTTGTCAAGTAAAGTTATAGTTATTACTTCTCGTTTATAACAAATTCAAATAAAACATATTTTTTATTATAAATATATACATTCAAGTGTACCAATTGCAACTTATTTCTTTCTTGCTAAATAACAGGTTAATACGATCAATGCCAACAAGATCATCGCGTTAATCATTAATGTACGAGAACGTTTATTGCATTCATTGCAACTATTAGATGGTTGAACTTTTTGTTGATAACCTTCATCTTCAAAACGTTCTTTTTTGTGTTTATCTTTTTTGTTTTTCTTCTTGGACGATTTTACTTTTTTGTAAAAGTATTCATTATCATCATCATCTTCTTCATCATCTTCTACATCACTTTCATCTTCAAAATGTTCTTTTTTGTGCTTATCTTTTTTATGATGCTTCGGACGCTTTTCTGTAAAATGTTCATCACCAAAGTGTTCATCACCGTCTTCCTCACCTTCGTCTTCTTCACCTTCGTCCTCTACATCTTCTTCACCTTCTTCTTCAAAGTTTTCACCTTTTTCTTCAAAGTATTCAGCATCATCGAAGTATTCATCACCAAAATGTTCTTCGTCTTCACCATAATTTTCTAAACGTGGTTCAGTTGGTGTTGTTGGTTTCACAAATCTAGTTGTATTGTTTGGAACAGGTGCAACTAATGCTACAGGTTGTTGTTTTAAAGTTGAATCTTGACTTGGTGTTTTGACGTTGGATGTAGTTAATAAATTAGAATCACCAATAGATGCAAAACCAGGTGTAAGCTTAGTTCCAGGTTGAATGACATATCTACGAATAAATTCTTGTAAACGACGATTGGAATTTGGTACCTTGTTTGCAACCACGTTTTGTGCTAAATTCATCACTAAATCTTGACATGATCCACGATCTAAAACTTCGTTCAATAAACGATTATTATCGTTCAAATTTGTATACAAATTACATGTCTTCGGACAAGACTTCATTAAAATAGGTGATGTTGTGGTTAATGTACCAGCTTGTGGAAAATCACCACGTACATCATATTGCGCATTGGATTGACGAAAAGCTACTTCACCAACTGGTTTACAAACCATAAAAGATGGTGTTGATGAAGCAGGATCAAACATCTCACAACGTTCATAACACATTGCACCTGGATTCTTAGGATCTAATTGACAAAACATAGCCTCAAATGCATTACGTAAAAATTCATTCGAATAGGTTCCCCATACATTTTCTTCTTGTTGTTCATTGAGATATAAATCACAATATCCATCCCAACCTTGAGCACAACGTTGACCCATAAATAATTGACAATATCCTATATCACGACGAATTGGATTCGATGGACATGCAAACATTTTCCCTTTCAAACAACATTGAACAGGATCTGCTTGACTTTCAATAATTGACATCTTGTTTTATCAAAACACCAAGAAAAAAATATTTTTACGTATTTCCTTCTTCTTCAACTACCATCTTACGACCATCACGTTTTATGTTGTGTATCACTTTTGTTTTCAACACTAATCAAAACAAAACTCACAACTCATTTTTTAAGTTAATTTGCTAATACAAACACTTATCTACAAATGATAGACATTATTTCTGTTGTTAACTATTCTGAAGACGAAATCTCACGTCTTCGTTCCAAATCTGATGAACCAGTACATCGTATTTTCTGTATTGATTGTTCAGGAAGTATGAGCTCCGATTTACCTCTTATTCGTACACAGTTGAAGAATAAAATTGCTAGCTCCATTCGTCCTCAAGATTTCATGTCTCTCCTTTGGTTCTCTGGTCGTGGTGAATGCGGTACCATCTTTGAACACGTCAACATCAACGATTTACAAGACATTTCACGTATTCACACCGCAATTGATCGTTACTTACACACCGTAGGATTAACTGGTTTCGTTGAACCTATCCGTTTATGCAAAACCATTGCACAAAAATACCCACAAACAACCCAGGTCTTCTTCTTGTCTGATGGTGGTGAAAATCAATGGCCTATTGATGTTTGCGAAGAAGCATTTCGTGAACTCGAACTTCCACTTGTGATTGTCGAGTATCAATACTATTGTGATCGTGAATTTTTGCAACGTTTAGCAATTATCACCAATGGTTCCTCCGTCTTCAACGAAGACTTTGAACGTTATAATGAATCCTTTAACACCTACATGACCAACGTCGTCTCTTCCAACAAACGTCAAATCCAATCCGAACAAGACGTATTTTACCTCGAAAACAAAGAAATTATTGTTGTAAAAAGTCAAAATGGTAACGTGTTTTTACCTGAACATATTGTTGAGATATATCGTATCACCAATCAACCATTCGTATTTCCAACGGACGAACGTGTCATCAACGATCCTATGGTAAAATTAGTGTATTTATCCATAGCTCTTGGGTTGAAAATGAAGAACAACGATTTGATTCAACATTCTATTTCTGTTCTTGGTGATGTCTTCATTACACGTATGTACTCATCCTGTTTCTCCAAACAAGACTACTCTCGTTTGTATGAACACGTCATCAATTGTATCGAACATCCAACAGAGTTTGCTTTCAAAGATGGTGTTGACCTTTCTTTTCAACCTAAAGATGATGCATTCAATGTGGTAGAATGTCTTCAACTTATTAGTCAGGATGAAAAATCTCGTTTTTATCCTTACAACAACCAGTTCAAGTACAAACGTATCTCCAAAAATATCGAAGATGATTCTGGTGTCATTTTTGTACCAAATCGTGAACTTGGTTGTAAGTTACAATTAGTGTATCATCAATCTCGTGCCAACATTTCTCTCAATTGTGTTGTGTATGGTCATGAAGTAGATGCAACTGGAGATATCAAACCTGTCTCCAACTTCAGAAACTATGCTATTCTTAAAGATGGTATCAAGAATGTTAACATCCTCCCTATGAGTATGTCCGAACAAACATTCCTCAAATTACAAACTGAAGAGTGTATTGGAAACCAAGAACAATGGAGTGCTAACAAAGTCTTCTACGTCAATATTACCAACTTACCTGTCGTCAATCGTTTATATGGCAAGGTTCAATTAGATGCAACCAACTTTTGTTCACAACATGTACGATTAACTCACAAGAAAGCAGTACAAAAGTATCTCAAAGGTATCATTAAACACTTGAAAAAAGCGCAAGAAGCGCAAGAAGAACAAGACGACGAAGAACAAGATGATTCATCCGTCAAACGTAAGAAATTTGATCCAACCGTTGTGCGTGATTTTTATGTTGCAAATGAATTACAAGTCAAAATTGCAAAATGCTCTTCTTTACCAACTGTCAATGACAAATTACTTACCAAGTTAAACAAGAACAGCAAGTTAACTGTTACCGAACAAATGATGTTACCAATTCATCAACAATTTGCATCTGTTGCACCTACTCCATTAGAACTCAATACGCTTCAACAACAAACCACACAAGTCAACCAACAATTACTCACTTGGTGTGAAACCAAATTAAAAGAATCACAAGAAGAAATTCATCATCTTACCACCTATTTAGAACAAGCGAAGATGGCAATTTTAGTTGCGAATGTCTGGTTCACAAACGTCTCATCCGATGTTAATACATTCGATGTCGATGTGGACAATGTTAACTACTCGGTCAAGATCGAAATCAATGATTCCAAAGTCTACATGGAGTAATAACTTTTTGATCAATAACTTTTTTGTGGCTATAAATGTTTCAACAAATACATATGTTTTTTATAAATTTGTTTTTTTCAATAAAACGTATTTTTTTCAAAATCACAATTTAACGATTTCTCAATTCAAAAATGTCAGTCTACAAACATGTATTCGATGTGTTGTCTACACATCAAGAGCAATTATCCAATGTGTACAATTTCTTGTCTACATACGATTATGTACACAATTTCAAAGATCTCAGCTTTTTAGCTATTACATCTCAACAATATGAGCTCATTCCTATGCTTGATATCATTGAGTATGTTCATTCTTTATTATCTCTTCAAGGTAAAAAGAAGGTTGATCATTTAGTTTACGAAGGTGAATTCACCTATAACGTAACTTATGTACAACAAAAATTTGAACATATTCCACTCCTTCAAATCAAAAATCAAGTACAACAACAAGGGTACGTATCAGCTCAATATACAGGTAAAATTATCAATTTTGGTACAAAGGAAGAAACGGAATTGGATTCCATTATTACAGATCATCTTCATATTCATGGGAATGGTTCTGTCAAATATCCTGATGGTTCTTCTTTTGTTGGTTCGTTCAAAAATGGTAGTTTAGATAATGGTACATTAAAATATTTTCTTGGTCACACCTTCGTTGGTTCCTTCAAAAATAACAAGCGTTATGATGGTATCATGACATACGGTGATAAACAACAAGTTGTCTTCAAAAATGGGTTTGGTACAAGTCTCTCCAAAAAGTTAAAAGGATCATACAAAACTCCAGAGTTTACATTTTCTGGTCATTTAGATACAGGGGATTGTCAAGTTGTGTTCTCTCACAATCAAACATATGAAGGCGCAATCGAAGAAGGCATGTTAAGTGGTCATGCCAAAATCAATTGTCCGAATACACATTTCAATTATGAAGGTAACTGCTCCTTCGGACGTTGTCATGGTGCAGGTATCATGACTTGCTTCTCTTCCACTTGCACATTAGATGGTACGTTTGATTTAGGACGTTTTGTTCAAGGAACACTCTCCCTCCAAAATGGTCCTGTTTACACTGGTTCGTTTCAAGATCGTTTATTAATGCAAGGTTCTATCTCCTTTGAAAGAGTCTCCAAATCAACCATCCAAACAATTCACGTATCTCAACGAATCAATTCATGCAGTTATGAAGGTAAGATTCTCTTTAAAAATGGTGATACATTTGAAGGTACAATCCAATATGATTTGCCTCTCATGGGTAAATGGAAGCAAGGCACAAAAACATTTGTTGGTACATTTCAACAAGGTACAATGGATAAAAATTGGGTATACACTGGGTATTTATGTCAACAAGGTGTAATCGATCAAGATTCTAATGATATATATAGATACACTGGTGATGTGTTTGAAAATAAAGCTCATGGTCAAGGTGAACGTGTATACATATGTTACTCAAGTGCATACAAAAATTGTCTCACAACTGTTGAATCCAATGACCAAGAGATTACACAAGGCAATGCTTTAGTTGAAACAGGTACATTTGAACATGATCTGTTACATGGTGAAAATTGTACACAATCATTCGTCTACAAATATTCGTCAGATTGTGTTGAATCCAATTCTTTTCATGGTACATTCGTACATGGTTCATGTGTACAAGGAAAAATGTTCAACTCAGTTGTCCATCAATCCTCTAACAAACCTTTGTTTTCCATGAAATATGAAGGACAACTTAAACACGCTGTTCCTTCTGAATCTGGTCATTTAAAAGTTTCCCAAGATCCAAGCTTCGACAACAAATACTATGTGATGGGATATGATAACTTTGAATATCATGGTCAATTCACAGATGGTTTAATGAATGGAAAAGGAACGTTTGTTTGTGCTGGTGGCTCTTTCTCCGGTATGTTTCGTGATAACATGATTGTTTCAGGCACATATCAACGTCAATCAAACAAACATATCCACTCATCTTACGCTGATGTTCAACAATACAAAGGTGAGTTTCAAGATGGTATCATTCATGGTGTCGGTACTTGCAAACGTAACCATTGTGTTGAACAAGGTACGTTTCAAGCAGGTGTTTTAGTTGAAGGTAAACGTCAAGACAAAGATGATCTCCAACAAGGCACGTTCGTCAACAGCTTGTTAGAAGGTGAAGGTAAAATTTTGTATCCAAATGGTATGTCCTTAAGTGGTTCCTTCAAACAAGGAAAACTGCATGGTTTAGGTATTCGTAAAGAAGAGAAGTTTTATTTTGAAGGCAATTTTAAAGATGGAAAACCTTGTTTTACACATTGTCCAAAAAGCAAAAAAGTTCCTTCTTCTGAAGCTCAATATGGTCACATCATCGAAATCAATTGGAAACACTGTGACGATAAACCTAAGTTC
>Ga0214923_10003788_pt1 | contig 18722 bp, 28 predicted proteins | sample LL1510_MetaG_FD_177993 | JGI IMG/M metagenome (GOLD analysis project Ga0214923, IMG submission 177993) | Freshwater microbial communities from Lake Lanier, Atlanta, Georgia, United States - LL-1510 | ecosystem: Environmental > Aquatic > Freshwater > Lake | place: USA: Georgia | collected...
AACTTTCGGCTGTAACTTTACATGTGATGGTTTTGGAATGCCTCCAGGTAATAAAAGTCAGGAGCGTCATGATGTTGCAGCTAAAGTTGATCAAATCAAAACTTACAAAGATCTTCCTCTTGTATCCTCTGGGTGTGATTCTTACGCTTCCTGGGATCCTCGTTTCAAGCATCTTAGCCCTGTTCTTACTACCGATGCGATTGTTGACGGTATTATGGATATGCTACCGTACAAGAAATGGGAAGACGAACATCTTGTAATCACTGGTGGTGAGCCTTTGTTAGGTTGGCAACGCTCTTACCCCGATCTTTTATCTCATGAAAAGATGCTACCGCTTAAAGAGCTTACTTTTGAGTCTAACGGTACTCAAGAGCTCGACCCTAAACTTCGACACTACCTTCTAGATTGGACTCTAAACCCTAAGTGGGGTAGACGGGGTTATAGTGCTCTTACTTTTTCCGTATCAGCTAAGCTACCCGTATCAGGGGAAAAATGGGAAGAAGCAATTAAACCTGAAGTAGTTATGGGGTATGAGTACGTAGGGTATACATACCTTAAATTTGTTATTGCTACAGAACAAGATGTAGAAGATGTAAAACGCGCTGTTAAGGAATATAGAGATGCTGGGTTTAAAGGACCAGTATATGTCATGCCGGTAGGAGGGGTAGAATCGGTCTACTCTCTTAATAATAAAAATGTAGCTATTATGGCGATGAATAACGGTTGGCGTTATTCAGATCGCTTGCAAGTACCACTTTTTAAAAACGAATGGGGAACCTAAACAATGTCACTACAAAAAGGTAAGACGGATGCCGATCTCGGCTATAAAGTAGAAGAATATCTAAAGTCTAAAGGTGTTCATACACCTACTCTTATTGATTCTCTTCTTAAAAAAGATGAATGGAAGATTAAAAAGATAGAAAAATATTTTACTACTATTATGGAAACTCTAGGACTTGATCTTTCAGATGATTCATTGATTGATACACCTAAGCGAGTAGCTAAGATGTACGTTAATGAAATTTTTTGGGGTCTTAAGCCAGAGAATTTTCCTAAGTGTACTGTCATCGAGAATAAGATGGGGTATGATGAAATGGTAGTAGAGAAAGACATTACACTAATGTCTAACTGCGAGCATCATTTTGTTACTATCGATGGTAAAGCTCATGTAGCGTATATTCCTAAGGATAAGGTCCTGGGTCTGTCTAAGCTTAATCGTATTGTAGAGTATTTTGCCCGCCGTCCTCAAGTTCAAGAGCGTATTGCTGAGCAGGTATATCATGCGCTGGTGTTTATTCTAGGAACAGAGGATGTAGCAGTTGTTATTGAGGGCGTACATTACTGTGTTAAGTCACGAGGTGTTGAAGATCATTCATCTTATACGGTAACTGCTAAGCTCGGGGGTTGTTTTAAATCTGAGCCCGACTGTCGTGCTGAGTTTATGTCCTTGATTAAGAAGTAATGATCTGGTATTCTAACTCTGAAGGACGCTTTGGGGCTAATGGTGCCAAAGGCGATTTAGGAGAAGCTATTGTTGAAGAATACTGCAAAAAAAATGGTATCAAATTTGAAGATAAAAATGATAGAAATAGTCAAGTAGTTTTAAAAATAGATTGTTTAATTAATGGTGTACCGGTTGATGTTAAAGCTAATATTTTTCAAGGTCACCTAGCGGTTGAACTATGGACAAGAAAAAATGAGCCCGGGTGGCTTTATACAACAACCGCTAAAGAAATATACGGTGTTGATGTGGATACAAAATCCATTTACCGTTATAATGTAGAACAAATGAAACGCCATGTTAAGATGAATCGAAAACATGCTAGAAAAAGTAAAAAAGGCGATGTTTTAATGTGGATTTCGGTTGAAACTATATCAATTATTGAGAGAATACAATGAAAATTTCACATGAATCCCCTCTATCGCTAATGCCGCAGTCTCGCAACTATAATGACTATGATTATGCACTGGTTCACTTATTTGAAGAAATTCCAGAATACTATGAGTTTTTTACTGATGCTGTTAAAGACGGGAGGCATGTCCTTCTTGATAATTCGGTTTTCGAATTAGGAGAAGCGTTTGATCCAGTAAAGTACGCTTTTTGGATTTCTCGATTAAAGCCTGCTGAATATATTATACCCGATGTTCTAGAAGATGCTTTGGGTACTATGGATAAAGCTCTTGATTGGAAAGAAAATCAGTGGGCTCTTCTACACCAAGGAGAAACACCACTTGCTCCGAACACTAAATGTATTGGGGTGGTTCAGGGCAAAACATATAACGAGCTCGTTCAGTGCTACCAATATATGGACGAAGTGATCGGTGTAGATAAAATTGCTATTTCATTTGATTATTCGTATTATCTCGAAGTATGCCCTCACCCTAATAAATGGGCAGGATATGCTCTAGGGCGGGCACAAACACTTACAAGGATGCTTAATGATGGAATTATTAACCAAGGTAAAGCACATCACCTACTCGGTTGTGCTTTACCTATTGAATTTTTCTTTTATCGTGAGGGGTTTAATTGGATCGAATCCGTGGATACTTCCAGTCCTATTGTACATGGTTTGTGTAATATTGTGTATGAGCCTGGTGGTATTATTAATAAACAATCCATTAAACTCGTCGATCTCATTCACTCCAATCCTACAAATGAACAAGTAGATAAAATTAATTGGAATCTGTCAATTTTTAGAACTTATTGCTACGGGATGAGTGTATGAAGTGGGTTACATTTTTTAGCCAAACGGGAACAGAAATAGTAGAGCTATCTAATGCTTTAGGAAAAACCCCTGATCTTATTGTAACTAATAATTCAGAAGAAAAAATTAAATATAATCCGGAGCTTAGAAATCTTAATGTAGTTCTTCAGTCGGGATCGCATGAGCAGCTCATGGAATATTTTAGACATCAAAATATTTTTAACCCCGCTGATACCTTAATTACTCTACACGGATATCTTAAAATTATTCCAGAAGATATTTGTAGTAAGTACGAAATTTATAACGGTCACCCAGGGTACATTACCAAATATCCTGAGTTAAAGGGCAAGGACCCACAGGTATTTACCTGGGCAGGTACATGTAATGGTATGTACCCCTTTATTGGTTCAGTAGTTCATAGAGTTACACCCGGGGTCGATGAAGGGGAGGTTGTTTCGGTATCTTCGAGCTCCAATAATTGTAATTCTTTAGAAGAAATATATGGAGCTTTAAAAGAACTCTCACTACAATCATGGATAAAGTTTTTAAAGGAAAAAGGTTTATGAAAATTGGAATCGCTGGTGCGCAAAGTGTAGGCAAGACTACTTTACTAAATGCATTGCGAAGTGAAAAATTCTTTAATGACTATGCAGTATGTGATGAAGTGACTCGCCGAGTTAACTCCTACGGTCTGCCTATTAATGAAAACGGCACAGACACAACTCAACGATTAATCATGAATGAACATATTATAAATGTATTCTTGCATGATAATATGATTACTGATCGAACTGCATTAGATGGCTTAGTTTATTCTACCTATCTATTCAAGCACAAGAAGATAGATGATAAAACCATGCGCTATGTTACAGATGTATTTGAAAGAGTGTGGGGACAGTATGATTATGTTTTTTATATTGAACCTGAATTTGAAATAGAAGATGATGGAACGCGAAGTATTAATAAAACTTTTAGAGATGAAGTAGTTGATATTTTTGAATGGATTATTAAAAAGAAAAAAATAAGTGTAACCCGAGTTAAAGGCTCTGTGCGAAATAGAGTGGATGCAATTATTGGTATTTTGGAAGAACGATAATGGAAAAATTTCAAGATCTAGACACACATTTTAAGCAGGAAGAGCTTAATAAACTAATAGGTATTCATCTCGGAAAAGCCGGGGATGGTACTGCTGTAAAACCCTATGTAACCCCTGATAGTGTCGACACTACACTACTTGTTGCAGTACCTCGTTCTCTTAATCGAACTGCATATAAAATTGAAGAGGATAATCTACCCTTCGTAGGTATAGATGCATGGAACGGGTACGAATTTTCTACTCTCCTAAAAAATGGTTTCCCTGTTTCAGGGTGGATTAAGTTTACTTATCCAAGCAATACACCTAATATAGTTGAATCTAAGTCGGTAAAACTTTATCTTAATTCCTATAATATGGCACGTCTTATTGAATCTACTAACGACATATGGATGATTGAAGACAAAATTACTAAAGATTTATCTGATGCTGTAGGCGGAGAAGTAGAGGTATTCCTTCGCTGGGGAGATATTGATACCGTAAAGCCAATCGTTGGTGACTTTATTTCTCTTGAACATTACTGTAATATTCAGAAAATGTCTTTTGATAATTATAACGAGTCAGCTGATATTCTCGAAGTAGTCCCTTCTATTAGCCGGTATGAGCGTTGGCGTTCATACTCCTTGCGTTCTAATTGCCGAGTCACTAATCAGCCAGACTGGGGCGATGTGTATGTACATATTAAGGGTAAGAAGGCGATTACCCCAGAATCTCTACTCAAGTATATTGTATCGATGCGTAAAGAGAACCATTTCCACGAAGAAATTTGCGAATGCATTTATAAGCGTTTGTGGGATCTTCTACAACCTGAAGAACTATTTGTGGCATGCCTCTATACTCGAAGAGGTGGTATTGATATTAACCCTGTGCGTGCTTCAGACAGCAGAACCTTATGGAAGTACGGGGTTATTGCTGACGTAACTAATTTTTGTACAAAGACACCCAGACAATGAAATCTCCAGATAATAATGTAAACGAAATTTGTGATGAGTTTGTAACCCGCTCTCACCACGGATTCAACAAGTATGGTGTTACAACCGAAAGAACAGATCTTAATATCGATCATTGGATGCAGCATTTAAAAGAGGAGCTAATGGATGCTGTAGTGTATTTACATCGTATTCAAAAGGAACGTAATGAAAGCAAGTGAAGCGCTAGCGTTGCTGCCTGATACAAAAGGTTGCATAGTAATTCTCTCTGGAGGAATGGATTCTACTATTGCAATGCGATTAGCAGTTGAAAGGTATGGAAAGAACAATGTTTTCGCACTTACTTTTTATTACGGTCAAAAGCAGAAGAAAGAAATTGATCAAGCAAGAATCTCTACTAATGTTCTAGGGGTTAAGCATAAAATAATCGACGCGTCTTTTTTAGGCGACATTTCAAAAGGTTTTTCAGCTAATGTTGATACTGATATTGAAATGCCTACGATTAAAGACGTGCTAGGAGACCCTAGACCTAAAACGTATGTACCTAATCGTAATATGATTTTAATGTCTATAGCGGCTGCTTTTGCTGAGACTCAAAATATTGATACTATTTTATGCGGGTTACAAGTACACGACGAATACGGGTATCATGATACCACCCAACGTTGGGTTGACAAAGTAAACGATCTCTTTTCGGAAAACCGTATAATTAAAATTAAGCTGGTTGCCCCGTTTAGTAAGCTAAGTAAATATGATGAGCTAAACATCCTTCGGGAACTTGATGGTAATTTAGACTTGACATTGTTCACACTTACATGTTATAATCCTGATATTGAAGGCCATAGCTGTGGTAAATGCCCTTCATGTTCGGAGCGTATTGCTAACTTTGCTAAAGTGGGTGTAAAAGACCCTGTACCGTATTCGATACCTTTGGATTGGAATAACCTTATTACTAGGATGAAAGTATAATGTGCTCTATCACTGGTTCCCTTGATAAAGATAAACTTAAAGAACTTTATGCATTAAACGCATATAGAGGTGAATTAAGTTATTCTTTATCTACTTTTAGACCTTATCAAAATAGGGCTGTTTTTCAAACATTGTTTCAAGATGATGGAAAAATGCCGGAAGGGTTTATTGATGACATGTGCAACGTTAAAGGAGATTTTTTTATCGCACATTCTCAAGCACCAACAACCGATTCTAAAAATAAGCACCCCGCGGTTTACGGGAATGCTATGTTATGGCATAATGGTATTATTAAACAAAAAACTATTACACCCGATACCTGGGATACTGCTTGGTTGCTTGAACAAATTATAGATTATGGCTGGACTTCTCTTTCAAGAGTAGATGGTACCTTTGCATGTATTTTATACTGTTCGGATGAAATTTTTGTTTTCCGTAATGAAATATCCCCTTTGTTTGTAGATAATAAATTTAATATTTCTTCTACTAAATTTGAAGAAAGTTTCTCTTTGGAACCTAACCAAGTTTGGAAGCTTAATTTTGAAACCGGCAACTTGGATAGTGTAGCTTATTTTAACACTTTTGAAAACCCTTATTATATACCGGAATAATATGAAACCAACATCTAACTTTAGAATGAAAAAGCAAACTAAACGCATCGCCTCAACTATTCTTGACTCCCATGAACGTGGTAGGTATAAGAAAGCCATGATTCATTCCCAACTTGCAGAAGAAGAATCCCGGCGCCAGCCGCTTAGTAGAAAGGATAAAGAATGAAAATTTACCCAGAAAATGCAATGAAACATATCATGGGGCCTAATAGCAAGAGTACACTTACTAATGTTCAAAATGGCGATGTACAACCTAATGCGGTGGATTTGAGACTAGGTAAAGTTTTTCGTATAAAAACAGAAGAAATTTTTGAGATATCAAATGACCATAAAAAACATCGAGGCTCTGAAGAACTTATTCCAGACTCAGAAGGCTATTATACGTTATACCCAGGGTCTTATGAAGTCGTTATGGAAAACATCATCAACGTGGGAGAAGGTGAAGCTGGTTGGGTCATTACTCGAAGCACTCTTAATCGCAACGGGTGTTTTCTTACTTCGGGTCTTTATGATTCCGGCTATCATGGTGTTATGGCTGGCGTTCTTCATGTTACGTCTGGATGGGCAAAAATTAAACAAGGGACGAGAATAGGCCAGTATATTTCCTTTGACGCAGAAGCTTTACATAAGTATGACGGGGATTATGGGATAAGCAAATCACATGATGCCAAGTATATCTAAGGCAATAGGCATTACAGGCGCTACCGGTTTTATTGGTGGCGCTCTTGCTATTGAATTCAAGAAAAGAGGTTATTACGTTGTAGGAATTGATCTGGTTCGTCGTAAGCATTTAATGCCTTATTTCGACGATTTCTTTGAACAAGATTTTCAAAATATACCTACATTCAGATCCCCTGCCTGGATTTGCTGCGATGCAATTATACACTGTGCAGGTACTAGTCTTGTAGGACCTAGTATTAATAACCCAATCAACTACTACAATAATAATGTAGCTAAGACTATTAAGTTACTTGATTGGTGTGTGCAGAATAAAAAACATTTCTTGTTTAGTAGTAGTGCATCAGTTTATAAAACTAAAAATACACCTCTTACCGAGGATGATGAAAAACAACCGCTCTCACCTTATGCAAAAAGTAAGTGGGTTGTTGAACAAGTTGTTGAAGATTTTTCTAAGGCATATAAATTACCCGCAACAATTTTTAGATATTTTAATGCGTGTGGTGCTGTAGGTAGTGAACACGGTCAGCCCCCTAATGCAACGCATATATTTCCTAGACTTATGGAAGCTACCAGTCAATTTGATTTATATGGTACCGATTTTAATACTCCCGATGGTACGTGTATTAGAGATTATATTCATGTACTAGATATTGTGAATGCTCATGTTAAAGCTATTGAACAAAACGTACATGGAGTATATAATCTAGGCTCTAATACAGGGTATTCAAACAAACAAATTATTAACGCAGTTAATAAAAATTTGATCGTCAATAGCCTTGGTAGAAGGCTCGGTGATACCGATTGTTTAATAGCAGATAATACACATGCAAAGGCAACGTTGGGTTGGGTTCCTCTATTTACTCTTTCTAACATCGTAGCAGATTTAAACGAATGGTACAGTTCAGATAATTACAAGAGGTTAAAAAATGTCTAAATTTTATTCTACAAAAACGTATGGTAATGATCGCGGTTTAAGTTGCTGTTTTAGACAATGGCGTGCTTATCATAGTCATTGTTCCACACTTCATGGGTATGCTATTGGAATAAAATTAATTTTTGGGTGTGATAACCTAGATGACAAAAACTGGGTAATGGACTTCGGAGGTCTTAAAGATTTTAAGACCTGGGCTGAGCATATGTTTGACCATACGTTAATTGTTGCGAGCGATGATCCTATGCTGCCGTTCTTTAAGGAAATGTCAGCTATTGTAAATTTAGGATCTGTAAATCTTGAAAGTGAAGTTCCTTATGAGAGAGGTGCAATTTGTGATCTTCGCATTGTTGATGGTGTAGGATGTGAAATGTTTGCCAAGATGTGTTTTGATAAAATGACCGAGCTATTATGTAATAGTGGAAATAGTCGAGTTTACGTAGAGAGCGCGGAAGTATTTGAACATGCTGGTAACTCTGCTATCTATGAAGGTTAAAAATGGCTAAAGTAGCCTTAATTACCGATACTCATTTTGGGGCAAGATCAGATTCTATTCCTTTTGATAATTTCTTCCGTGAGTTTTATATGGATAAGTTCTGGCCTGAGATCGACAGGCTAGGAATTACAACCATATTTCATCTAGGGGATTGTTTTGATAGACGTAAGTATATAAATTTCAATACGTTAAAATCGTGTCGGGAATATTTTTTCGATCAAGCGTCTAGTAGAAATATTAAACTTGTAATGATTGTAGGTAATCACGATACGTTTTTTAAAAATACCAACGAAATAAATTCTCCCGGTTTACTTCTCCAGGAATATAAAAATATAGTTGCTTATTCAGACCCTATAGATTATTCTATCGATGGGCGCTCTATTCTCTTGATGCCATGGGTGTGTTCGGATAATTACAATGAATGTATGGAGGCATTGAAGCAAACTAATTCAGATGTTTTATTTGGACATTTTGAAATAGCAGGGTTTCAAATGTATAAAGGCCATGATAATGATGGTGGTTTCGATCCTAAGCTTTTTTCTAGGTTTGATTTGGTGTGTTCTGGGCATTTTCATCACCGCTCTAGCAGTGGTAATATCTGCTATCTTGGTAATCCTTATGAGCTTACTTGGGCTGATTATGATGATCCTCGCGGGTTTCATATCTTTGATACGGGGACTCTAGAGCTAGAATTTGTAGAGAATCCGTATAATATGTTTACCAAGCTTTATTACGATGATACAAAGGAACTACCCTCTACTAATTGCAGTAATAAACACGTTAAGCTTATTGTAGTAAATAAGACTGATTTTTATAAATTTGATCAGTATGTGAACAGCATTTATAAAAGTAATCCTCTTGAGCTAAAAATCGTCGAAGATCTCTCTGAATTTGAATCAGAAGCTCTAGGGGATAATGATGTGGATTTAGAAGATACTTTGACGTTATTATCTCAATACGTTGATAACCTAGACACCGACGCTGATAAAGATCGCATTAAAACGTTAATGAAAACGTTATATGTGGAAGCGCAAAATTACGAAGAAGCATGATAAAATTTAAAGCTATTAGATGGAAGAACTTCTTAAGTACAGGTGCACAGTTTACAGAGGTAAGGTTAGATAAGTCTACCACGACTCTTATAATAGGGGAAAACGGAGCGGGTAAATCTACCGTTCTTGACGCTATCTGCTATGCGCTGTTTAATAAACCGTTTAGGAATATTAACAAACCTCAACTTATTAATACAATTAACCAAAAACAAATGGTGGTTGAAGTTGAGTTTTCTATTGGTACTAAAGAGTATAAAATTATACGGGGAGCTAAACCGACCGTATTTGAAATCTATCTTAACTCAGTCCTACTTAATCAAGATGCTGCTGCCAGGGACTATCAAAAGTATTTAGAAGAGCACGTTCTTAAACTTAATTATAAATCCTTTACTCAGATTGTAATTCTGGGTTCAGCATCCTTTACCCCCTTTATGCAGCTTTCAGCTGCTACTCGACGTGAAGTTATTGAAGATCTTCTTGATATTAAGATCTTCTCTACTATGAATGATGTATTAAAAGAAAAATATAGCGGGGTGCGGGCATCTATTCAATCCGTAGATAATGAAATTGAGGTTGGTAAACAAAAAGTAAAACTTCAGCAGGAGTATATAAAAACTCTTGAGGAGGATAAACAAAAAAAGGTTGAGGAGGTTCAAAAGCGAATTGCTGAAACTAATCAAGCTTTAGAACTTCTTAGAATATCACTTGAAGAAGAACAAACGGATAAAGATTCCTTGCAATCTTCTATTCTAGACGCAACAGATAAAAGAAAGAAGCGTTTAGAAATGAATCAACTACTTCAAAAACTTATTGACCGTATTAAAACTCAGGAAAAAAATATTGAATTTTATAACGAGCATGATGTTTGTCCAACTTGTGGTCAAGGATTAGCTGAAGAACATAAAGAAACCGCGAAAGCTGCACATACACATAAAATAGAAGAAATTCAAGAAGCGATTCTAACAATCACCAATCAGCTAGAAGAGATTGGAACTAGACTAGATGAAATAGAAAATATTGAAATCAAAATTTCAGATTGTAAGGATCGTATTATCAATTTTAATACACAAATTATAGCTAATCAACAATACATACAAAAGCTTAACGCTGAGCTTAGCAATGAAACCACAGAACGAGGTAATATTGATGAAGAGAAAGCTACACTCAAGTCTCTTGCAAAAGAAGTAATTGATCTTTCAGGTAAAAAAGCTTCTTTGGTTGAAGAACGACACTACTTAGATGTAGCTGGAATTTTACTTAAAGATACTGGTATTAAGACTAGGGTAATTAAACAATACCTCCCAGTTATTAATAAACTTGTAAATAAATACCTCCAGGCGATGGATTTTTTTGTATCGTTTGAATTAGACGAAGCATTCGAAGAAAAAATTAAATCTAGACATCGGGATGAATTTAGTTACGCTTCATTTAGTGAGGGAGAAAAAGCAAAAATAGATCTTGCATTGCTTTTTGCATGGCGTTCAATTGCTCGCATGAAAAATTCTGCTAATACTAATTTATTACTACTTGATGAAGTGTTCGATGGAAGTTTAGATATAAATGGTACTGATTATGTTATGACCATATTAAATACAATAGGAGAAGAAACTAATATATTTGTTATTAGTCATAAAGACGCGTTGTTTGATAAATTTAGATCGGTAATTAAATTTGAAAAGCATCAAAACTTTTCTAGGATAGCTAAATGATAAAAAAATCAGAATTAAAAATTGTAAGAACAGATGACCCAGTTCTTCTTTCTTCTCCTAATCCCTTTGTATTCGGTGGAGAAATAGATGCAGAGATGTTTTCTAATTTGATGATTGAAAGAATGAAAGAGCTAGGAGGTGTTGGGTTATCAGCCAATCAAGTTGGGCTTAATATTAAAATGTTTGTTATGGGTGCAGGGGATAAGTTTTTTTCTATTTTTAACCCTGAAGTAATTGAAACATCTATAGAAACAGTATCCGAGGATGAGGGATGTCTTTCTTTTCCAGGATTATATTTAAAAGTAAATAGACCATCTAGAGTAATAGCTAGATATAGAAACGCTAAGGGAGAAGAAAAGATAGAGGAATTTTCCGGGCTAACAGCTAGAATTTTTCTCCATGAATACGATCATATGGAAGGCAAAACTTTTAGAGACAGAGTTTCTAAACTAAAATGGGATCTAGCGTACAATCGTATGGTTAAACGAACCAAAAAGATTATTAAAAGAGGCGTTCAAAAGCAGTTAATTAATTTAGCAAAACAAATAGAGGACTCCGATGTCAATTCCTAAAGAATATCTAAACTCAAATTGGGATTTTGGATTTACTGCTGTAGATGAAGAAACTGTAACTGAACCTATTGTCTCGGGAGTTCAAAATTCTGCAGAAGAACTTACTAAGAAAAAACTTTTAGAAGTTGAAAAACTTATTCTTCCTCTTCTAGTTAATTTAATGAGAAACCCAGAAAAAGACTATATTCATTGGCCTAACCGAGCACCTCTTATTCAAACTCAAATTGATAATATTCTTGCAATAACTCGTTCATGAGACACGAATATTTAAATGATGAAGATGTAAAAAATTGTTTGATGAATATAATTCGTCAAATGTATATGGATGGGTTTAAACCTGATGTGGTTGTAGGTTTAGTAAGAGGAGGAACAATTCCGGCTAATCTTATAAGTCAGTTTCTGGACATACCTTGTTATATGGTTAACAAGAATGAACCTTCTCATATTCTACCCGAAGGTCAAAAGGTTCTTGTAATAGATGATATAAATGACTCGGGAAAAGCAATGACTGAGATAAGCAACTACTTAACTCATGAGTACGAATCTAATTTTAAATTTGCTACACTTGTGAGTAATGAAGGTTCTTGTTTTGAGGTTGATTATTACTCAATTGAAATTAATAAAATTGAAGAGGATCTTTGGATTGTTTTCCCGTGGGAAAACTGGTGGATGACTAATCCTGATGGCGATTTATACTAAAATAATAAAGCCCTGCCTCTGTAGAGTAATAGTCTCTTCCTTTTGAAAAACCCTCTGGAATATCTTTGATACTTTTAACTCTTACTTCTTCATCGGATCTTGGATTATGAGCCCAAACGGTCCCTAGTGTATGAGAATTACCCAGCTTAGCCTTCGCCATTTTTTCTCTAGTGTCTTTAGAATGTGATTTTCCTTGAAAGTTAGATCTGCCTTTAAGAGCAGCCGAAATTCTAGCTCGAACTTCTGGAGATCTAGGTTTCCCTATTTTACTTTCAGATATTTTTTTTCGTTGTTCATCAGTTAGAGTTATTGATTTTTTTTGAAAATGCTCTTCTATAGTGTATCCAGGAAAATTTCTAACCAATCTGCTAGATACAACAAAAATAGCTTCTTTTTCTTTAACTGATGTAACTCTTTCAAACTTATAGCCGAACTTTATCTTGATCTTTTCTAATGGAAGATCAGAAATAATAAGCTTTTTGTCGTTGAAAAAGTTATAGAAATGATACATAATTTTATTTATGAAAAAATTTGCTATTGGGTTTTTAACTGCTTTGTTGCTAGTTGTTATTTATTTAAGCTCAGTAAATATTCCAGAATTTATAATCTATTATGAATGTCAACGAGAAATACACCCACAAAAAAAGCCAGGAATCATTTAGATCCTGGCTTCAAAATATTTGGTACGAAAACTGTGAGGAACACCAGCTCTACGGTGAACCTCGATACTCTCTTAAGGAATATTTTAACCGATACAAATGGTGGTTAAAAAGAGAGTATCGATACCAAATTAATCATCGGTAAACTTTGGACTTTGCCCGGGTTGAAATTCATCTGCAGCAAAAGCTGTAGCTGCTGCTGTTGCCGCCCCCATAGTAGCACCGACCATTACCGAAGACCCTAAATTACGAGGCGTCCCCATACCCATTCCCCCTGTTGGTCTAGGAGAGAAAGGCGCGCCTCCTGAAGGAGCAGAAGGTGCCGAGGGTTTGGATGCAGATTCCATAGCTTTCATTCTTAAATCTTTATCATCCCCTGCTAACATAATACCCGATAGAGTACCGGTTAAAAAAGTAGCAATAGGAATAATTAATTCAAAAAATTTATTATCTACTGGAGACATCCCGTTCATGGGTTGTGTAACAAAAATTAAACTGTATAAAACTACAAATACAATTCCAAATAGTGTTAACCCTAAAACTATGCCTATAAAAAATTTTAATCGAGCTTGAAGTTCTTCGGATGTGTATCTAGGTCCAGCTAAAAAATCCCATATCATTTGCATGATCCTCCTATAGTACCTTTGGGTTGTAAAATGTTTAAATTACTTTTTTCTTTTTCATAGTGTGTGAGATCTTCAGGGCAAGTTCCATTAGCACTACAATAAGGTTTTTTGCAGTATTTATTGTCCCAATTTTCGGGATTTTGACAAGGGTAGCGATATCTTTCCTCGCACCCTGATAGTAAGATTAAAATAGGAATAAGATATAAAATATACTTCATTATTTCTCCGCAAGAGGGTTGTCCAAAGCTTTTTTAATTTTGTTATCAACTTCTCGTTGTAAGCTCTGCATTTTTGAATTTAATTCTCTTTCTTGTGTTTGTAATCTACTATTTATTTCTTTATCTTGAACCTTATTAGCGTTTTCTATTTCTTTAGTTGTACCTTTAAGATCATTTCTCATTTCTCGAATAGCTATATCTGATTCTCTTGCCGATTGTTTGGAGGATCTTTCTACACTTTCAATAACTCCTTCAAGTCGTCTAAGATCATTCTTTAAATCATTTTTAATATCCCTAGTATAATCAGATGTTTTGGCAGAATTCTCTTCTATAACAGCTAGACGCTTATCGAACTCTCCTAAATCTGGCGCTACATATTCTTTAATAGCTTTCTTCATACTTTGATAATCTTTATAAACTTCAAACGCACCGTAAAGAGCACCGAGAGATGAGCTTACAATTGTTAGAGCAACTGTCAATTTAGCTGGAGTAAATTCATACCCCCCTATGCTAATAACCGTATCTTTAGAAGCATATTTTTTAGAAGCTTCTTCTAATTGATCTACTTTTTTATTTAGGTCTACTTTTTCTTCTGACATTTAAATTCCTATCTTTTTGTTATCCAGGTTGAAACACCTACATACGTACCTACAATTCCTAATAATCCTATCCAATATAACTCCAACAACCCATCTAGCTGTTTAAGTCTAGATTCTGGAACATAAAAAAGTAAACTTACTCCGGTAAAAATAGCAGCTAAAAGAGAAACCCATGCCATAGCTCTTCTATGAAAAGCTCTTTTTTCATATATTTGATATTCTCTATTGTCTAATTGTCCGTTATGATCTAAATCTATAGTATCTTTATCTGAATTGTCCATTAATCATTTCCTCGTGAAGTTTGTCGCTTCTGCTACTTAATTGACGTAAAACTCTTTGGTTATCTATAACTTTTTGATTTTTATAAATTTCTTTTGGAGCATAAAAAGAAGCGTCTGGTAATGTTGTAAAGTATGTATTGTACCCGATCGGGGAAGTAGCTATTGCAGATAATGAAACCCCTCCAGCGAGGGAGTTATCTTGAACATTCTTTTTTATATTATCCGTTTTTGAATCATTATTAGAAAATTGATCTAATTTAGTGCTAGAAGAAGTAAGCAGAGTACTTATCCCCCCTGTTTTTAATTCTTCTTGTGCCTTAGGTAATTCTATTTCGGCTTGTATAATAGTAGGTAGTCTTAAACCTGTTCCTGTAGTTTGAGCTTCGGCTGTTAATTGTATTATTTTTTCATTATTGAAAGTCTGCGAACTACTTGTAGATGCTGCCATAGGTAATTGAGATGCTATTTCCGCATTAAAGGATGATACACTGCTAATAGATATAGCCCCAGGCAGTTTAAATCCTCCGATCTGTACTACACTTGTAGACCCGGGTACTACAGCCGCAACTGTTGTATTCAAAGATGTTGTGGTTTGCATTGCTTCTATGCTTTGCACAGAAGACGTAGTTGCTATCTTCTGTGCATCTTGGGTTGCACGATCGCCTGCGGCGGCTGCTTGACTAATTGCAGCATTAGATACTGCCATAGCAAGATTTGATTCTTTTGCGGCGTTGGAACTGATCATTGCCAGTGCTTGAGATGTTGATATACCTGGTTTTGCGCCCTCTGGTCCTGGTCCGCCTCCAGCTGGTCCTGGTCCGCCTCCAGCTGGCCCTGGTCCGCCTCCAGCTGGCCCTGGTCCGCCACCCGGCATCGGAGCACCGGGCATCGGAGCACCCGGCATCGGACTATCGTTAGGCCCGCCCGGTGGTCCACCTACACCAACCATAGGTCCTTGCAAGGGTGTTGCTCCATTCCCAACAGTCATTTCTTGATTTGCATTAGATAATCTAGAAGACGTGATAGAAGCTGCGCCAGAAGCATTTGATATCGTTGAACCAAGTATCAATGTTTTGGCGTAGGCTATTCCGTAACCGGGACAACTAGCTGAAAATAATTGATCTAGATTACATTGCTGTTGTAGATATGCTTCTTTGTATCCAGCACAGGAAGTACTGTATAACGGATTTGAAACACATGGATCAACACCTGTACCGCTTATTGACATCTGTGTCGGGGTATCAATGTTAAGATTAGATCCATGATGGGCTTGAAAATATTCTCCCTTACTGAGATCCCCAGTAAAGCCGATCGTGCTAAATTGCCTAGTTATCAAGGCCCCACCCCATTTCATGTCCAGCCCACCGCTCTTGTCAATTTTAACTTCAAAGGTACTTTTAGCATCGGGATTGCTGAATTCAGTAGTACCATACCAACCATAGGTCATGCTACTAGTATCACCTAAATAGTAGGCACTGCTGTTGTATCTAGTGAATAGATCTGTCCATAAAGGAAAGACTGCATAATTGTACATGGGGCTGGTATTGTTAGAAAGATTCACACCCGAACAACAAAAACTGCCAGTCACATTGGGGTTTTGAAAACTAACTACACCGTTGCTGTGCATCCAACTTTCTGTGAAATTCTTCCCCCAATAGGGATAACTGAACTGCAAAGGTACATGCACGTTTCCATCGTCCTCTAGCTGTTGGCCGACCGAAGTAGCGCTGGGATTATTGTAAAGATTCTGTAATGCCTGTGCATTAGGTCCGGTCTGCAGAGTCACATTCAGCCCGGTCGTACCTATAGGAACAGAAATTACTTCAGCATTAGAAGCCGAATAGCTTAAACACAGCAATGCCCAACAAGCTACCAATGCCAATTTTCTTATAAGTGTCATCATCTTTAGCCTCTTCTAGCTTAGGTACTTTATCTGGATTTTCTTGCCAAGCAATACGAGCCTGCTCTCCAATTTTACCTTCGTATGGGCAGGGAGTACCCGCAGCCATCATAGAATCAAATACACGACGATCTTGGCACATGGTCGCTACAGCAGCTACTTTCATTCCCATATCAAAAAGGGTTTTACTTAATTTAAGTCTCTCACAATTTAAATCTCGCACAGTTCCGCCGCTTGAAACACCAAATATCTGTGTCTGCACCGAACCGCTAGTACCAGTAGTACATAGATCATTATTACCGCCGCTCATCATAGCAGGAGCAACAGCAGTTGGCGGGGGCTGAATAACTCGTTGAGTGATATTAGACTCGTTGATATTACGATTAGTCATATCGCCGCTGTTGACATTTTGATTGATATTGGTATTAGCATTAGTATTCTGTGAAGTAGACGTATTAATATTACGATTAGTCATATCGCCAGTATTAACGTTTTGGTTAACGTTGTTGTTAGTATTAGTACTTGTACTGGTATTGACGTTATTGTTATTATTGGTCATAGTACCGTACTGGTAGTTTGTATTAGTGCTTGTACTAGTATTGACGTTATTGTTATTATTGGTACTAGTACTGGTGCTGACATTGTTATTATTGAATGTCTGAGTTCCGCTGTTTACATTGTAATTGGTATTGGTACTGGTACTCGAGTTAACATTATTGTTGTTATACGTCATTGTACCCGTGTTGACATTATTGTTGTTAAATGTCTGTGTTCCACTATTAATATTATTATTAGTGTTTACGTTGGTACTAGTACTGACATTGTTATTATTATTGGTATTTGTACTATTGACCGTGCTGGTGCTGGTACTATTTGAGTTGCTAGTACTGACATTGTTACTGTTAACGGTACTTACGCTGGTAGATGTACTATTTGTGTCAACCAGGGATTTCGAATCATAAGTGGTTTCGGCCACTGCTAATGTAGACATGATAAAGAAAACACCTCCCAATAAGGTTTTCTTCATTTTTTTGTCCTTTTTTGTTAATACCTTTTCAGGTATACAATTTATTTATAGAAACCGAAAGTAACAGTTGCACAAAGAATCAAAATATAATAAAATTAAAAAAATTAAGGAGAAAATAATGAGAGAAGGTTATGGGGTTTGTCCGGTTTGTAACGGTTCTGGTAGGGTTTCTTCCGGGGAGAGTAAATATAAGCATGTAACAGCAGGATACGATAAAAGTACCGATACATTAGAGTGCAGAAATTGCGGAGGACAGCGAATGTTCGGACGTCCAACAGGAGAGGTTAGACTTCGCCCTTGCGGCACCCCGTGCAAGCATGAGTATGAAGGGGTAGTGAGAGGGCGTTGCTATACTGTCTACACCTGTAAGCATTGTGGGGATAGTTACGATATTGATAGTGGCGATTGACGTAACAGTTGACTTTTGGGCTTCGTGCTGTTATAATTATTTTACTGAGTGAGGAGATATAGATGCGAATTCTGATTGAAACGCAGTACAAAGAAAATTATGGCGCCCATGACTGGAATGGAATAGGCGAATGCCCCCAGTACTGGAAGTATAAAGGGGGAGAAGAAATCATTGTTGAAGTGGATAACTTTTATTTTAACGACGAGATGGCTCAAAAAAAAGCCGAAATGATTGTTGATTCTATGCGTGATAAGATTGAATATAAAACAAATTTTTCAGAACAGTATATTATTGGGGTGTCATTCGTAGAAGATGACTATCAAACTGAATTTGAAAAGTCGCAACTTCAATATGAAGGGAGAATTGATTTTCCCGCAAGACGTATTAATTATGACGAGTTTATGAAAGAATAAACTTGATTGTCTAGATTCTCAATAGTTAATGTTAATGAAAAACCTTACTTCCTATTCGCAGGGTATAGTATAAAATATAATTACAGCAATAAGCTGGAAACTAGGAGAATATTATGTGGACTAAGCCTCTCGCTAAGAAATGC
>Ga0214923_10003789_pt1 | contig 18717 bp, 22 predicted proteins | sample LL1510_MetaG_FD_177993 | JGI IMG/M metagenome (GOLD analysis project Ga0214923, IMG submission 177993) | Freshwater microbial communities from Lake Lanier, Atlanta, Georgia, United States - LL-1510 | ecosystem: Environmental > Aquatic > Freshwater > Lake | place: USA: Georgia | collected...
AAGAAAAAGTAGATAACGTATTTAGAATACTTAATGAAAAACGCAAAGATTCCTATGTTGCGCCGAAGCTTATGTTAGCATTGACTGGTAATATGGACACATCTGAACATGACGAATACTGGATAGAATGAATATTTACAAATTTACTATGCTTTACTGAACCACCAATTATTTACAAACAGATTATTTTGGAACATTGTATCTTTGTATGATTATGTGTATACCCTTCTCTATATAAAGGTAGGTTGTGCCTGTTTCTTCGTTTTCATCAACAATACTAGATGCCATCTTGTAATCCGGGTCGTTCATTTCTTTGACCTCTTCCCATTCATCTCTTAATTCCGCGGCATATTTTGTGGTAACTGCTTTGCGAGCAGATTCGTAACTACTATAAAGAACCGGGTACAGCTCCCCGTTTTCAACAACAGCGTAGACTTGCGTAACAAACGACATTATATATTTTACATTCATCACAATTAGAAAAATTCATCTCAATTTTTTTATAAAAAAATGAAAACATTTTTCTTAACTCCTCTCTGTCAACAATTAATTAATATGCCTTACGAGTATGCCAAAGACCTGGACCGAGACTTGGAGAGATTTTGGGTTTACGCAAAGTTTCTCTCAGAGATCAAGGGTTTCAAAGATGAGTCTATTCTTAACAGAACATTCACTGGCTACTTTGATGATGATATCAACTTGATTCGCGAATGTATTCGTGGGCTAGTTAAGTTGTTTGTCCTTTCAGAAGATGACAGCAAGTGGTTTGGGCCCTTGTTAGAATACGACCAGTCATGCATGAACGACAAACAACAACTTGGTCGTGTGGATACTTGTCTTGAAATGTTGAGAAAATACACAAACGTTTCTCGTCGTCTGAAAGAGTCTATATTTACGGGTGATGATTCGGAGTTGACGATTAAAGATTTAAATTTAAAGTATGGACTGGTTGTTGAATAAAAAAATATAAATTTCATGTTATCATTAATCTTCTACTTTTAGAGCAATGCGCATTTTAAGTGCCGACCTACAATGTGTTTGAAACGATAAATGACCCGTATAATAGTTTTTATTTGCTAAATCACAAGCAAATAAAAATAGCGTCGCTCTAAATGGTCAAAGTCGTAATTTTTTTATACAATTAGGTGTAAAAACTAATAATAACGATACCAGAACCACCATCGGCACCACCTATGTTATTTGATGTTGGTGAACCACCTCCTTGTCCACCATTTCCAGTATTTACTCCCCCAGGTGTTCCTGTTAAATGGAATAGGTTAAAACCACTAGCTCCACCTTTTCCGTAAGTTATATTACGTCCACTTATATTGCTTGTTATTCCTGCGCCACCTTGGCCAGTCGGTGTACCATCTGAACTATTTCCACCTCCACCAAGACCAAAACTCCCTCCGCCAGCACCCCCTGTAGGAGGTGTAGAACCATTTGCTTTTAAACCTACTACTCCTCCACCTGTTCTAGATTTATAGCCAAAACCGCCACCACCAGCGGTTATATCATGAAAACTAGAAGACTGGCCAGGAGAACCATTCTCATTATTTAGTTGAGCAGCTGGAGATGAATATATTGGTCTGGTTGCACCAGCACCGCCTGTACCCACAATGACATTATATGTTTCTCCTGCAGACACATCCATTGTCCCAGTTAAAACCAACCCACCACCACCTCCTCCTCCTGCATTGTCATATGCACAACCACCTCCTCCACCACCACCTACAACTAAATATCTCACTGAAGTTGTACCAGCAGGAGCCGTCCATGTTGATGGACCAGGTGTAATAAATTTTATTATTGTTGGAGTTGGAGTTGGAGTTGGAGTTGGAGCGGTAACAGGAGCCGCATAATTATTACCATTCCAATTATTTTTTAATCCTAAACGAGAAAAAGAACAAGTCGACGAATTTGTACCGGTGCGACTAGTAGAACGAAGCAGTTTAGCACGTCTATTTGCAATACTAGATGCACCAACTCCAGAACCAGGAACATATGTATTATTTAAACCTCATGTTCCTATCAAAAAATTTCTATTTGACATTTTATAATATTATATTGTTATAAAAATATTTGACTAGGCTTTTTCTAAAACTTTAATTTTTTATTTTTATATTTTTTATAGTGTTGAATATATTTTAAAATTACAATTATCATTCTTCTTCTGTCAAGTCAATAACCGCACCATTATCTTTATTTTTATTGAGTGGTAACGTTTTTATACATCCAGGACAATCATGATTACGTTCTTCAACCGCAAAACCTGTTTCAGGATCCCACCAACACTTATTGCATATTCTGTGTGCAGAGAACGCATTTGTCTTCAAACACTTTCTAGGAATTAGCGTATCGCGTATACATTCCGTTTGACTGCAAATACAACATTGAACACTATTTTCATAACAATCCATTATTGCAGGTTTATTTTTTATTGTTGATCTATATTAACAATAAAAATTCAATTTTTTCACAATAACTAAAAAATTGAATTGTTTTTTGTGGGATTGGTTAATGGTGCTCAATATTAAATTACTCTACCACCATCACAATGCAACTTCGAAGTGGTAAGATTACCAACTGGTCTCCTGCTTATTGCAGGAAACAAAAACAACTCATGTGCAATTTAGTGGACGCACGGGTTAGCAGCGGAAACTGCGCCAATGTCTTCCTATTAACTAGTGTGTTCGAAATATTTCAACACATGAACTCCGATTTACCAAAACAGGATCTAGAAGAATTTTGCGGGTATATTGTTACGGCGTATGAGAAAAGCTTCACACTGATGTACCAGCTCATAGAAATGACGTATTCAGAGGTTCGTAGACCCAAGTCAGACAAAGCTAAGATTATGTTTGTTCGTGCTCTCTTGGAGATCGACAGAATTCAAGAATATCTAACGGGGCTAATCAAGAAACACCAGGCAGAAATGTTCCAGTTTGGTCATAGCCAAAGTCACAAAAAGGGTCTTGCACCTCCTGACAAAACCCAGGAAAGAGACAAGGCGAGGCTTTATATGGAAAACTTGTCAAAATGCTTGTGTCATATTTATCGCGTTGAACACGACGAGACGTTTTACGGGGTCTATGAATACGGGAATGGCGAATATACATACATCGAGATCTTTGACTATTATTTCGGAGAGAACTACTACGAGCCTGAAAATGTATACTACGACGACTTCCTACAAACTACAAAAATTTACTTTGATATCCCGCGCGTCTTTTAAACACGATAATTCTGTCAAACTTACAAAAACAAACCCAATAATTATTTCATGCACATACCTTATTTTTTACTATATGCATTTTAATCTACAATGTCAAAACGAAGCGAAACATAATTACTAGAAGGATCAAGTAGTAAATTTAACATGTCGTATACATCGTTTTCACTTACTTGAGTGTTATTTATTAAACTATTTAACACATTTCTCGTTGTAGCTGTTGCATTTCTAGTGGTTGATGTATTTAAACTTGCATTGGCAATGCTAATAGGTCTTGCACTTGGATCAATGTTAGGATTGGCAATGCTAATAGGTCTTGCACTTGGATCAATGTTAGGATTGGCAATGCTAATAGGTCTTGCACTTGGATCAATGTTAGGATTAGCAACACCAGATACATCGAGAATATTTTCTCTTATATCATATCTACAAACAGGGCATCTACTATGAGATCCGAACCAAGAATTAAACTCGTTCAATTTGAATATATGTCCGCAATAGCGAATCATTATTACATTGTCATCATCAGTAAATGTGTCTAGTGATATTGGACAGGACGTATTTACAGGTCTCACAATATCACCATATCTTGTACGCCGACAAGCATTTTCAATTTGCTGACGGCTCGGGAATACACTTACTGGATCTAAAAAATCATTATTCATTCGCATTGGTTGTCTTGGACGCATCACTCTAAACAACGCGTTTCTTATATCGTTTTCATATCTTGCATTTCGTCTAGTAATATTTGTATGCGTATAAACAGGCGTATTCATATTTATTATAGAACGTTGTATCTCTTCATTTGATCGCATAAGTCTCTCTATCAGTATATTATTGTGTTCATATAGAGTCATCAGATAATCAATTGTAGGTGTCATTGTTTTTTATATATACAATATATCTTTATTTTGTATATAATTACGATTGTTCTTGTTTATCATTTGACTTAATATTATATCAAAATTCATATTAAATTTCTATTTATTTGAATGATTTAAACACATATTTATATTGTAATGTATGGAGACTGAAAAAACTGGTCTAAGTGGTCTCGCTAATTTAGGGAATACTTGTTTTATAAACAGCTGTATGCAAATATTTTCACACACACCAGAACTAAATAAATTGTTAAATGATGATAAATATAAACAAAGATTGAATAACAAACCCGAATCCAGGCTATTGGTTGAATGGGACGATCTCAGAAAGATATTGTGGAGTCAAAACTGCGTTATTGCACCTGGTAAATTTTTGAACTCCGTACAACAGATTGCCAGAATCAAACATATAGACATATTCACAGGGTATTCACAGAACGATCTACCAGAATTCCTATTGTTTATAATCGATTGCTTCCATACCGCTTTAACGAGAGAAACTAGAATGACAATTTCAGGAAATGTTACAAATAACACTGATAAAATAGCAATCCAATGCTTTGAAATGATCAAGAAGATGTATTCCAAGGACTATTCTGAAATATGGGAACTCTTCTATGCAATTCATATATCTGAAATAAGATCAATGGATAACAATGAAATTCTCGATAGAACACCTGAGCCATTTTTTATTATCGATCTACCTATTCCCGCAGATAACAAGCAACCATCACTCAAACAATGTTTTGATCTTTACACGGAAGGAGAAGTATTGGAGGGTGAAAACGCATGGTATAACGAGAAGACTAAGCAAAAACAATCCATTCGAAAGAAGATCACGTTCTGGAGTTTTCCTCCTGTTTTGGTAATCGACTTCAAGCGTTTCAATGCAAGAAATCAGAAGAATCAAATCCATATTGACTTTCCTCTAGATAATTTGGACTTATCTGATTATGTGGTCGGTTACAAAAAGAAATCGTATCAATACGAGTTGTATGGAATCTGCAATCATAGCGGCGGTGTAATGGGTGGTCACTACACATCATTTGTTAAGAATGCCAATGGAAAGTGGTATCATTTTAACGACACATCGGTAGCGGAAGTAGATGAGCGTCAACTTGTTTCACCCAAGGCATATTGTCTATTTTACAGAAAAAAACAATCTAGTTGATATACATGGAGGTAAATACGTCTTCGATTACAGATCCTACAAACATGTATAATTATATGAATCAGTTTGTAGCTGACCCCACTATTTTAATAGTTGCATGTTTAGTGATTTTAGTGTTTGCCGTGTTTTTTTCTAGTTTAGGCAATGATGCTAATTCCAGTATTTCAGCTAACTCGACCGATATGTTCTCATCCTCATCTGGAAACTCAATCGGATATATAATTGCATTCGTTTTAATAATGCTTATTGTTTTTCATGCAGCCCAATATTTTTTCAGTATCAACGTACGCGCGTTCTTCACCAACCTATTTACATTGAAACCTGAGTTGGATGTTGTTATAGACCAGACGAAATTTGAGCCGTCAGTAGTACCGGAAATTAAATTAAAAAAACAGGTGTATAACATACCTGGAAATTATTACGACTATACAAATGCAAAGGCACTCTGTAATGCATATGGATCTAGACTTGCATCGTATAAGGAGGTCGAGAGTGCATATAAAAAGGGAGGCGAATGGTGTAATTATGGGTGGTCTGAAGGACAAATGGCTCTATTCCCCACGCAACAGACAACATTCGATAATTTACAAAAAATCAAGGGACACGAACACGATTGCGGACGTCCAGGAGTTAATGGTGGATACATAGACAACAAGGATGTTCGATTTGGTGTCAATTGCTATGGATATAAACCTAAAATAACATCAGAAGAAGAGGAAATGATGAAAAATACAACTCCGTATCCAATAACTGAGGAAGATGTAAAGTTCCAAAAACAAACCGATTTTTGGAAAACAAAAATAGATGATATTTTAGTATCACCATTCAATAGTGATAAATGGAGCGATACACCATTTTAAATAATAAATTGTATCCTCAATGAGAGTAATATTTATTATCTTCTTCATGTTTCGTTAGTAATTCATTCTCATATATTATAATTTTTTCTTTATAAGACTATAAAATTAAATTGTTACCATAACTTTTTTAGTGAAATGTCTGTTAATAGATATTTAATATGTTATTAATAACATATTAAATATTTTAGTTATTTGGAATTTAATTAACCTGTCAAAGTGTAAATATGTTTGTAAAAATAATATACATGTGTATATTAAAATATAACTTTTTTCATATTATATGAAAAACTGATACGCTTTTTTAAGAAGATTTAGTTTTGCAACAACCCCAACCACGTGATTTGCATGAAAAAAATAGGTTTTGTCAAGATTACCAATATCATTATTCAACCAATATCCATTTGTGTATTCCTCTATTTTATAAGTATATAATTTAGTATGTGTGTAATTTCGAATATCATCTATCGAAATATCCAAAAAATATTGATACAAGCATTCCTGGTCGTTTTTATTTTTATAAATATTTTGATATTCTATAATTTTATCCAATAGAAAATGAGTTTCTTTTGTATTTCGAAAAGAAGTATTACCAGTACATGCCCATATATGGTGTAATGTGGGTGCATGTAGTTTAGTTGCAGTGTGCATACCTGCATCATGTTGAAATACAATATCATATTTTGAGTATTTTTTATAATGTTCTATAGTAGGTTCTCTAATACATACTACATCACAATCAATAAAATGTATATAATTATATTTATTCAATGCATCCTTTAATATATTCATCTTAGTGTGTGTAATTTTATTATAATTAGCAGAACCATATTGTTCGAATTTACTTGAAATATTTTGTTCGTTGTATAACTCAAATGTAAATTCAAAATTTTTAAATTCTAAGTTTTTCATTTTTTCATAAATATTAGTATCCAAACAATAAAAATGTATTTTATGATGTATACATGTTTTTTCTAATGATAATAACATATTTTTTGCAAAAGTAAAATAACCATCATTACTGTACGAGATTAAAACTGGCAAATCCATATATAAATATACTAGCATTTGTTTCTAGATTATTTGTATGTTAATGTATATTTAAAATAATATTTACTGAATTATAGACATATAGACTTAGAATATAATAAATATATTTTCGATTATATTATAACGTAGACAATTATGATAACATATATACACCACCTATTATTAGTACAACGCCTGCAAGATGTTTTATAGAAACCTGTTCACGCAAAAATAGGTATCCTAATATAGCAGTTATCAAAGGATAACACGATGTGACCGACGTTACTCTGTATGCAGGTTCGACATTTAACAAACCTAAGTAGTTATAATTTACTATAATACTAAGAATAAACGAAGATAGAAAAATGAGCAAATATACATGCTTGTGTTTATTCATATTTGCTATATCAAACAAGAGGTTGTTTTTACGTACAAAGGAAAATATTATTGCAGAAATCAGACCAACAAACCCACCGATTACCATGAAACTTTCTGGTTCAATATGCGCGAGAACATATTTGTTTATTATTGGTGAAACACCATAGATTAAGATTACAGATAAGTATTGAAGTATAAGGTATGTCATATATACATTTGATATATTATTTTTTATGGGTTTGTAAATTATTAAATTAGTACGAATGTTCCTCATCATATAATTGAGATAGCCTGTTTAGAAAGAATGCATATTCATAAAGCTTGTTATTATCTTGGTAATTATTGTGTTCGTTAGGTAAGTTGTATCTATACAACTCTCGTAGCTCGTTTATGGATTGTTCGGTTTCGTATTCTCTCGATAGCAATTCGATTTCCATGAACAATATAATATGATCGAACATGTCAGGGTTAAACAACTCATCGAATGGCATGATAAATTTCTGCTCGTGATACTGATATAATGCAACTAGTTTGTTAATATCATAAATGTCAGTAAGATCAGTAAACATTGCCTCCATATCATTGCGCGTTTCGTGTCCGTCTTGGATCAGTGAATTGTACATATAATTTAGTCTTGAACGAGTAGTGCGGAAGATGTTAGCAGTCATTTGTTATCTGGTTAGGTTTTTATGTGATTTCGTTTCACGAATATAAAATATTCAATTTTTTTATTAGTGGTTGATTTTCTGAGCTAATTGGTTCATTCCAGTCAATATTTACAAACTCATTTTGAATAGTCTTCTTCTTGTTTAATTTTAGATAATATCCTGTTAATAATGTCGTCATAATTATATCCGCGGATATTTCTATCAAAAGCATATCAATTTGTGACATTAGTATATTCATATACATGAAAAAATCAAACCAGTTATAAATCACAGACGTTATCGATACCTCATATGCCTGTAGAGGGTTAATTCGTGTGTTATTTTGTTTGTCTTGGATAGTGTTTATTATCCAAGATTGTAATATATTGTGGTTGAGTGCCCGAATCACACTATTTGTGAAACAGAATGCAACAACAATTGTATATTTATAACCATTATCGATACAAACGTCCAAAATTATCAAGTCTTTATTTGGTCCAAACCTGAAAATGCTTATCTCCCTGCTCTTCGATACTATAAATGATGATATTAACATTATCCATAAAAAAATTACACGGCTTGTTATTTTTTCTATATCCATTTCTATTTGTTATAACTCGTGATTACCATCTAATAAGTAATTATACAATTTCATATATCAAATTCATATCATAATCGTGAATAAGTTTGGGTCCGTCATTTATTATCGATAGTGAATATGTATGATTGTTTCCAATGACTCTGATGGTTGTGAGTTCACTCGAAACAAACTCCTTTATAACAAACAGCGATTTATATATTCTATCGATGTAAGAGATCATCTTGATGGTTCTATTCTTAATTGTATACTTATAATTTTATATTAATAAATTCATAAATATAATATTCATTTTTTAGTGTGTTTTGATTCTTTCTTATTCTTTTTCGATGTATTCTTTTTACTAACGTGGTCTACATGTTTTCGTTTTTTCGGCGTATAATTGTGAATCATATGGTCTTGTTTTATTGTGGCAAGGGCTAATAATTGTTCATATAGATCATTATCATATACGTTATCATGAAATACCTGTTTTTGGTTGTAATGTTGCTGGAACTCAGGTGGTCTAAAAAACGCCCAATTGGGTGCGACTAAATTCTGGTATATTGTGTTGTCATCTTGTTTTGGAACATTTATTTTAAACCCTTCACATGTCATTAAACCATTTTCATTTGTACATATTACAAAATCATTTGAATTCATTTGTATCTATTATATATTTTATTTTTGTATAATAATTTTCATAATATTTTCATATTGATTATATTTAGATAATTTGAATAATCTGTTCGTTTATAAATAAGGTGATTTGATGTTTAGTTTAATTACTAAATACCCAATATAGTATTTCTATAGGTTAAAAAAATTTTTTTATTATAGATAAGTATTATATGTCTTTGCCTCAGTCCGTCGACGTTAATGACTATTTAACCTACAGGGAGTTTGAAGATTTCCAAAGATATAAACAGCTTCAAAGAGATATTCCAACTACTAGGGCACCAAAAATATCAAATGCTGCAATGACTGCTTATACAATGCAGGAGATGATTGCAATGACGCCTGTATCTGTTCTTGATTCACAGGTTTTATTAAATAATAAAGTTATAAAGATAATAGATTCACATTTCATTGATAATTGTTTTAATAACGTCCCTGTTAAAACTGCAATAAGTTTTAAGTATAGCCAGGATCCATCGGGTGAACAATCTATTTTAGTTCCTTCATTATCTTTGGTTAATGTTCCTTCGTTTTCATTCTCTTCATTTAATTTTAACGTTTCACTCGAAGGAAGAGGATATGATAGTAGTAAAAATATACTAGTTTCACCTACACTTGCCAATTCAAAATTTGCAATGTATAATATAAATGGACAGATGTTAGATAGAGGAGAACCTGTTGGTTTAACACGACTAAAAATACTATTATCAGAAACAATTATAGCAGCAACAGCCCCTGCTCCTGTAAAAAAGAATATAAGAGTTGCTGACGATGTAATGTTCGACACACGAAAGTTTTAAGACATTTTTTTATAATTAGAAATAAAATTAATAACTCGGCTTATAATCTTGTATGTAATTGATGCAGCAATTTTATCAAAATATGACATTGTATTAGTTACTGAACCAATATATGTATAATTTTTTACTATTACATGACTATTTGTTATAAATTCACCAATAGTCTCGATGTGGTCAAAATCTACAACTTCTGCTGAAATGGGAACCTGTGATGGTTTTGTTCGTTTGATTGGTTTTGATTCAAATTTAAAAAAATATTGAGTCTTGTGTAATTTTATATTCAAATAGGAGTATTTCTGCGGAATACCAAGGTCTTTAAAAAGATGTTTCAATACAATTATTAAATTTGCTTCGGTTTCGTTTATTTTTTCTATTTCCACTAAATCATAAATGTCTGGGTTTAAATCATATAATACCTTGATTAGATCAAAATTAATAATATTAGTCAGGTTTAAATTTTTGTTTTTAATATCAAATGTTGTGTAATAACATTTGTTATCGAGTTTTTCAAAAGAAAATCCGTCTCTTTTCATAATTACGTTTGATTTACTTTCGATAACCTCGGTTTCAATCATAATTAAGATTATAATTGAAAAATATTTTTTTTGACTATATGTAACTCAAAAACCGCCTCTTAATCTAAGCACTAAATGAAGAGTGCTTTCCTTTTGAATGTTGTAATCAGACAATGTCCTACCATCTTCCAACTGCTTTCCTGCAAAAATCAATCGCTGCTGGTCTGGTGGGATTCCCTCCTTTTCCTGGATCTTCTGCTTGATATTCTCAATCGTATCTGCAGCTTCTACATCCAATGTGATAGTTTTCCCAGTGAGTGTTTTAACAAAAATTTGCATTCTTTGTATTATATAAGATTGTTATTTTTCTAAATAGTTTTTATACAATTCGAGGACCTTTTTTGTTTGTTCTGTATAATCACAAATAGGTTTTGGATATACGTCTACATTATAATTTGTATTCCATGTATGTATATGTTTTGGTTCAATGTCTTTTAATTCGGGTATCCATGTTTTTATATAAATACAATCAGGGTCGTGTTCTTTAGATTGTAACCACGGGTTAAAAATTCGATAATACGGCTGTGAATCTGCTCCTCCGCCCATTACCCATTGAATATTACCATTATTGTTTGCTGGGTCATAATCTACCAGTTTGCTTGCAAAGTATTGTTCTGCTTCTCTCCAATCTAGTAACAAGGTTTTGATGTAAAAACACATGGTTATCAATCTTGCTCGATTGTGCATATATCCCGTTGTATTGAGTTGACGCATTCCAGCATCTACAATTGGAAACCCAGTTGTTCCGTTACACCATGCATCAAACCATTTCTTGTTTGTTTTCCATTTTATTTTATCATAATTTGAATTTAACGATTTTCCAAGTACTTTGGAATTGGCGAGTAGTATATTCGCATAAAAGTCCCTCCAATACAATTGTCTTGTAAATGGTTTGTTCTTTATGAATTTATGATATACTTCTCTGATTGAAACACAACCAAATTTTATATATGCACTTAGCATACTCGTTTGTGTTGTCAAATCGTTGCGATCATTTGGATACACGACCGACTTCAGCTTCTTGACAGCCTCTTTACGTCCACCATGAACCGCCAACAATTTATTTTCATCAACATACTTGGTCCACATTTGTTCGAGAGAAACATGATGTGGGTGGGTAAGCGAATCAAAATTTGTGACCAATGCGTTATTTGGCAACTCTACTTTGGTCTGGCTCGCCTTGTCATAGTAAGGTGTGAATTTTTTGTATGTTTCACCGCCATTATTTGTGATTGTGTTCGGTTCATGTAGATAGTAATCGAATGCTGTTTCGACGTCGACACCATGTTTGCTACACATTTTAACAATTTCGGTATCACGTTGAATAGCATACGGAGTATAGTCTAAATTATATCCGACCACATCAATATCCATATCTTTTATGCATTTCTCGATAACATTCTCGTTGACACCATAAAAGAATAGAAGCGTTCCGCCTTTTTTTGCAATTGAATCCCTCAAGTCGAATAGTGACTCTATCATAAACTGAACTGCGTTGTTTGATCTATATTTGTTTTTATTGGTTATCTGTTCTGGTGTAAATATGAATATGGGTAAGATTGTCTTACAATGTTTCGACAAGTGTATTAATCCAGTATTGTCATTTATGCGGAAATCTCTTCTAAAAATAAACAATCCTCTGTTATATGTTTTAGTTTTTGTTTTCATTCCCGTTATATTCTATCTATATTCTATTTGTTGTAGATTTGACCAGAAAGCATTATTTTTCTCTTTTGCCTTTTCTAGTTGCTGTGCATAATAAAATGCTGTTGATACACTTTCGGTATCTTCCTTGTGTTTATTTCTCTCGAGTACTTTCATGGCTTCTGCCTTATCAAGTGGATTAATGCTTGTCCTCGACATTTTATATTCTTCGACAGATCCATACTTTTGTCTATTATGATAGTCTTCTTCTGTTACGGGAATCACGCTCTCTCTGTATGCTTGTCTCAAATCAGAATATGTATCCGATGTAAAATTGGTCGCTTTACCTAAAACCGATCCGGAGAATACTCTAGCCGTGTTATCGTTTACGCCGTCATATTGGATTATCGATTTGACCTGTTTCTTTTGTTTTTCAAAAGCACTCGCCATATCAGCCTTTGAGACTTTTCCCACATCACAAATATCGTCATCAGATTTCAACCAGTCTCCATAGCCTTCTCCGTTTTGATCTTCCACCGAATATTGTTCGAATTGCTTGTTAAACCACAAGTTAAACTCCTTTGTATTTTGAAACTTTAATTTATCAAGCATATCACTTTTTTCTTGCTTGAAAAATGCATCACTTGTCTTATTCTTAGGTTTGGATTTGTTCTGAAATTCGTATATTCCAAATAACCTGCGATATGCCTGGGAATAAAACAAGAAATATTTCGGATCAAGCTTTGATTTATCTGGATGAGTTTTCAATACAATTTTTTTGGCTGTTTTCATTGTTTCTTCATCTAGATGTTGTATATGAAATAACGAAAATAGATCATTAACTGAATAATTTTCTATTTCTAGGTCTACACCTTTCATTTTATTTTACATAATAAAATAAAATATGATTTACTACAAATATCGAGTTATTAATATCTAAATATCGAGACTTATCGTGTTACTCTCCGATTTTTTTCTACGACCGCTGCGTTTCGGCATATTTCCACCGCCCTGTAACTCCTTCATGTCATTAATGCTGATTGTACTGCTGTCATTCTGAGTCTCCTGGATATTGATCGTCTTAGTTTTCAATCCCGACAAAATATCGGAAATATCACTGGGCCCCTTCATTTCAGCTCTGGGTGGAGGACGTCTTGTCTTGTCGTGCATCTCATTCAACTTGATTCCATCATCCATTCCGTAGCTGTTATTTCCAGGGCGATTGCGAGTATTCTGCTGCGTTTGTGTGGCCATTGGTGGAGGAGGTCCACCGACATTTGACCCCTCATTCATCATATTGCTCATGAAACCAGACAAATTTGGACTGCTCTGAGACATCGAGTTAACAGCGGCAGTCTGGAACGAACGCATAAGATCGGGGTTCTGTCTCAGAATATCATCCATACCTGGCATAGCACTCTTGAACATGGTGTTTGTCATGTGAACCATCATCGCACTTCCACCGAGCTGGAACAAAAGCTTGAGCTCGGGTGCCATCGTAGCCTTCGACTTGTACTTCTCATGCAACTCTCCGAAAATGTCATCATAATCAGTAATGTTCTCTCCAATCTGTTCACTCCAACCATCGAGTTTGATGTCGAAAGGATCAAAACGCCCATTGAGAAATTCAATGCCATTGATAACCGCCATTAGCATGTTACCTTGGAATTTAACCGCATTCTGCTTTGATTTCTCCTCCATAATCGTCTCATACTCACCCTGCATCTCCATGAGCGGTGACTCCATTGTGTATTTCTTCGACAACTCAACACCCTTCTTCTCCAAAGCCTCGAGTTTTCGCACATACTTGAATTTCTCACGCAACAGCTCCTCACGACTCATTTGGTTTGTGAATTCCTTGTCTGGATTCATTGGGATATTATTGAATTTTCCATACCCATCCCATGTCTTGGTGTCGTCAGCCGTTCCAGCAGTAGATTGGCCGATGGACGGGCTCTGAGAATACCCTGACCTACCATCAGAGGATCCATTGTTATCGCTAAAGGAAACGCTCGGTTTATCGTCGAAGGAAATCTTGCCGTTGAAAAGATCCGACTTTGGCTTGAAACTCATATCAGAGAGTTCATTCAGCTCATTTTCTAAAGTTGTCAAATCATCTAAACCAATGTCACTCGATTTTTTCGACGAATCTTTGACTCTGTCGTTCATTAATAGTTCGATACCTCCTCCGAAGTTACTAGAAGATCTTTTGAACGACATATCATTTCCAAAATCGTTTAACTCGATAATATCATCCATTATTAATTAACTAGAACATATATTTTTAAGTTCTACGAATTATATATATTTCAACCTTTTCAACCTTTGGAAAATCAACCTTTGAAAAAGGTTGAGCCAAATATAAGAGAAACTATAATTATAACTTCTTGCTTGATATATACCAGATTGCTTGTAAAAACGAATCAGATAAATCATCCTTCTTCTTGTGTGAATCAAAAAACGCAATTTGATCATTAAAATGATAATCCGTTGTGATGAGCTCAGTGCATTTTTTTATACCAAGTTGTTTTCTATCCTTGTAATTTATCTTTCCGCCGCCTTTTATACCTTCTATTTCATTTGTCTTCAAATCCTTCAATTTATTTATGGAAGAGACAAACTCTATATACTCAACAAAAACATCACACATGATAAAATATTGTGTTACCATGCCTTGCACGGATTTCATGCGATTTGCAATTGGACTTATTTGGTTTTCAATAATTACATAATCTATCACTCCTTCACCAGAAAATAATTTATCAAACTTGGTCTTGATATTTGTTCCGATTGTGATAAGATCAACCTTCGATGCATTTGTGGTTTTAATCTCGTCAAAGCAATTTGCCTTTACATGGTCATTGATTATTTTTAACAATTCAGGTTTCTTATCATGTGGTGAATAAACAATATTGTACTTGTCGGCGAGTGTCTGCAATTGACCTATTTTATTTTTTGAGAGAGAAGTCAGCTCTTTATTAGGAATATCATACGTTTGTTTCTTGGAGTGTTTAATGCAACAGAAGCAGTCATTCTTCTTGTATTTTGCATTTTTTGTGCACTTGATACCTTTTTTGTCGATAAAACCGCAAATAAATGTATCCGTTTCACATATATTAACAACATCCCATGATTTGATTTTGAAACCATCTTCAATGTTGTTTTTTTCTAAGAGACAAAACGCCAGATTTTTTATTCCTATATCTATGCTTAGGACTTTCATTCTAACATAATAAATTATAAAATTATTATGTTATATTTTAAGTTAGTTATATTTTAGTTAACGCCTTCCAAACAATAGCATATTTACATGGCATTTGTGTTCTCGCATAACAGCTCGTCTGACAGATAATGAATGGGCACCGACCCCTCCCATCGTCAAAATCTTCTTCATATACTATAGAATAAGAAATTAATATTTACATAGGATTATGCTATGAAATTAGTTATATAATTTATCTATCTTGTTGATTCGGTTGAATCGTCGGGGCAACCATTCTCGCATTCAACTGCTCCCGAGACATGTAAGGAGCCTTCAAATCACTCATCTGATAAGGTTTGCTGCTGTCAAATACTGACTTGTAAACATACGGGTTAGAACTTTTCGAGTTATCAAATTTTAAGCTGACATCGAGGCCACCATCATGCTCGGCCTGAACGGAATTAAAATTCATTATCTTAACTCCATTCTGTTGCATGTATTGACGATATTGCCAGTTACTTGTTATCCCAGCATTTTCTTGAATGCGCTTATTCACTACGGCTTCAGGTTGCCATGACGAAAAACTACGTCCGTCACTCATTAACGGCGGGCGATTTTGTAAATAATTATTCATGATATATTATGCCATTATAATAATATTTTCAACAGATCGGGTTTTTTTAATTTGATTGCGTTTTCGATTCCCTTTTCTGTAGCAATTTGTCTTAATTTAGCAACTGGCATCTGTTTATAGTCAAGTTCATCCGTTAGTTCAGATGAAATCATTTGATCCTCAACATTGTCAGATAAAACACCCTCAATTGGGGCATTTAATTTCAAAACCTTGATATTTGATTCGTCCTCTTCATCGCTATTAACAACCTCTTCACATTCAATTTCTGAGTCATCTTCATCTTCATCTGATTCGGAATCTAATTCAACTTTTGATTCGGTTTCTGAATCAGATTCATCTTCTAAATCATCCAGATCAACAATCTCAGAATCATCTTCATCGTCATCTTCCCCATCAGAAACCTCTATACGTTCATCCTCTAAACTGGTTTCATTAGTGTAAAAAGACTTTGCCTGTCTGTGTTTAAGTGAGTTGGTGTCCTCTGCAAGAGTAGTGATCAAACTCAACATGGTTTTCAATCTGTGGTTTTGTTCTCTCATTCTGCTTTCAAAGTACACAACTAATAATGCAGCAACGACTACAATCATTCCTAAACACAATAATATTGCTGGACTTGTTAATTCAAATGACATACTTAGTATCATGGTATATATTTATTTTCTTATAGTAACGAATTATTACCCATCGTTTTCTGTAAAATCTCTTTCGGATAGTTCATCTCGTTCAATATATTGAATGCTCCCCTTACACGCGATATACCCCGTTTCAACTGATATTTGAATTTAATGGTGTTATTCAATTTATTCTTAGTTGTTTCCATGAACATATTTACAATTCTTGCTTTATCGTTCAGATTTGTGCATACTTTCGTGTAGTGGGTGGTTAACATACAGGAGACGTTTTTAAACTTGGTCATGTACTCCATAAATGCTGTCGCGCTAACGACGGCTTCATCTGGATTAGTTCCTGAATATAGTTCGTCAAAGATGCCAAAATGCGTTTCCTGTTTGTTTTCATTCACACAATCTATTATTTCTTTGCATCGTCTTGCCTCTGCTTGAAACAAACTATCGCGACCAGATGTATCAGGGATATTCAAATAGCAATGGATATGATCAAAAGGCTTTATTTTTGCAGAATCGTAGAATCCGCAGCCAAACTGCTGTGAAAAAATAAGGTTTAACATGACGGATTTTAGAATGGTTGTTTTACCTGATGCGTTAGGTCCCGTGATTATCAGGTTTTCTTTCAATTGTATATCATTACATATTGGCGTCTCGTCTTTAAGCGCAGCATAGTAATTGTTCTTGATTTTAACTTTGGAACCCTTGTCGGTATATTCACACATCTGGATTTTCTTCTCTTTTATATTATCTTGGAGACCCTCGATACAATCGATGTATCCATTGAACCCAAATGAATATTCTATAGCTGAATTGTATTGCTCATCTTGATACAATTCATAGAAGTATTTCTGGACACTTCCTATCTCGAACCATTTCTTGTAATTGGATAGTTCGTAATTTGATATCAAATATAACTTATCTCTGAACTCTTCTAACGTATTCATGTTTGTTTTGAGTGTTTGGGTAAAATCTACGTGTGTAACCATATCTCCTGCATATGTAATATAATTCTGCATAGTTCGAATTGTGTTATCTAAATAATCGCGAACATCACCGAGATACCTGTGAATTTTACGCATGTTGTCGTTGAAACGAATACAAACCAATATGTTCTGGTATATTGAAAATACATAGAACAATGCTGATATTAGTAAATATCCCTTTTCGCTCGTAGATACACTATTGAACTGAGTGAACAACTTTCCAATCGCATGATTCGACATGACAACCTTGAGAACATCAATATATTCATCCATAGTTAAAACAACGCCTTTCAATCGAATGACAAAAAATGGAACTATCAAAATGATAATTGGAACAATAAGGGAAATCAACGGAGAGATCATATTGTAAACACTCATTATTTGCAAGAAATGTTCTGACTTGTTTAACCAATCCCACATTTTCCAATTTATATAAAAATACTTGTCTTTGAATCCAGTATCACCTTTGATTTCCTTCCACAAATGAATCATCTGTTCGTAGTTTCTATAATCATCTAGGCGAACATAACGTTTTAATACCTTCTGATTATCCTTCAGAAAATTAACATCTGTTGTATAATATTCAGATAACATATCAACCAAATTAGCCGCTAGAGGCGTTTGTACATTCAAGTAGTGATCATACATCGACTTGGTTTGATTATTTGACACATCTGTCTCAGTACTTGAATCCGCATTTTTTACTAATTCAAGATCCTTGATTATATTCGCGTTTAGTTTTCTTTTTTTTGAGTTGTAATAAATAGGTAGTTTGAAATATTGTTTATCTTTATCCATATGAT
>Ga0214923_10003790_pt1 | contig 18716 bp, 8 predicted proteins | sample LL1510_MetaG_FD_177993 | JGI IMG/M metagenome (GOLD analysis project Ga0214923, IMG submission 177993) | Freshwater microbial communities from Lake Lanier, Atlanta, Georgia, United States - LL-1510 | ecosystem: Environmental > Aquatic > Freshwater > Lake | place: USA: Georgia | collected 2015-10-15
TTGCTGAATAATATATAGTTTCAAATAGTTATTTATTAAGAAGATTAGTCTCTTAATCTTCAAAAGCTAAATCTAATTATTATAATAAATCAGCAAATCCTTATACTCCTAATCCTATAGGTCTATGTTATAAATTAGAATTTTTTGCTTATTCAATTGGATAATAATTTAAATTTATTATTTTATTTAGATTTATTATTAATATTTTTACAATTTATTCTAATAATTTAAAATCTACATATTATTATTATTATTTATTTTATTTTACTAATCTACTTAAAGCTATATTTGCTAAATTACAAACTGCTACTTCATCTTTTGAAGTATATTACATTATTTCAGTACATAAATTTGATGATTTTATTGTTCCTAAATTCTTTTAATTTGATTTATTATTAACTTAATCTTTATATAATATATAAGGATTACCTGTTTCTATTTAAGAATCTATAATATGTTTCCATAATTTTTATGCTTAAATTATTTTATATTAATTTTTTTGAATTTTATTATCAATAATATCTTATTCTAATTATATATAAGCTTATTCAAAATTTTATCCATATAAATCTATTAAATGATTTGAAACTGAAGGACAAAATAATGTCCAATTTTCATTATTAATTAATCTTTTCATAAATAAATCGGAAATCCATAAAGCATAAAATAAATCTCTAGCTCTATATTCTTCTTTACCATTATTTTTCTTTAAATCTAAAAAATCTTCTATATCTAAATGCCAATTTTCCATATAAATTGCAAATGACCCTTTTCTTTTTCCACCACCATTATGTACAAATCCTGAATCAGTCATATAATTATGATATTAATTTACATCAAAATCATAAACAGTTCCTTAATAATTATCATTTTATATACTTATAATTCGTGTTAATATCATATTATTTATACAAATTAAATCTTAATTTATATTCTTTTTCATTTAATTTATTATATTTTAATTAATTTATTCTTCATTCTAATCCCTTCCTAACTAGCTAGGAAAGTATTAAGATTTAATTACATTTATTATTTATGAATTTATTGGAATTTTATATAATTATTTAATTATTTCATTCTATTATTATTATTATTCATCAAAAATAAATTTTATATTATCAAATTATTAAGATAATTAATCTATATTATTATTATTTATTACAAGTAATTTATTATTTTCTTATTTAGTTTTTATAATTGAATATTATTCTCTATATATAATTGATTAGTTTTACATAAATAAAAATCTTAATTAATGATTAAAATTTTATAATTTTTGGTATTAATCATTTAAATTTATTTTTAAATATTTATAATCTATATTTTAATAATTTTATATATATAACATTGGTATTATTAATTCTTTTGATAAATTATCTATTTAAAAATCTATATTAATAAATCCATTAATAAATTTTTATTAATCTTCTTATTATTATATTTATATTATAGTTCTTTCATCATTTTAATCATAAAAATCACTATATACAAAATCAAATCTTTATTATTTTTTTATTATTATTTGAAAAATATCATCATATTACATATAAGAATATTCTATTAATCTTGAATCTAAATATCTAATTATATAATTTTTATTATATAACATATCTAATTATTAAATATTTTATTAATTATCTTATTAATCATAAAATTTTACTTTTTTCTAAAAAATTAATTTATTGATATTGTTATTAATAGGAATAGATATAATATAATTTTTATTATTAGATGTACTATAAATATATCGTTATAATAATCCATATAAATAATAATCTAAATTTCTATTTATTTATTATTAAATATTATTTTATTATTAATCAATGAAAGAAATCATATAATGATTTTAATTTAAATCTTTTGATTAAATCCATTAAAATTAATCAATATCTATATTATATTTTTTATTACATATATTACATTAATTTAATTATTATATATTAAAATTTTAATTTTATTATATATGATTACAGAAATTATTTTATTATAATTTTTCTTTAGAGTAATAACATAATATTTAATGTTAATCTGTTACTTTTAGAGATTATTATTAAAATTAAGTATTAATTATATTAATTATACCATTATAATAAGATTATAATTGTTTATTAATATATTATAATCCGTGAGTTGTATATATTTTATTCATATTTTAATTTGTAATATGTTATATATATTTTGCTCCTTATTAAGTATATATTATTGTATTTGGTAAAAAACATTAATCTACATATCTTGCTGTTTCATTAAATACTTTTAACATTTATACTATTCCATTTGATATTCCTTTTGTTCCATTTATATAACTTCCTCTCGCTCTTATACGATGTGCTGAAAGTCCTATACCACCTGCTTCGTTAGAAATATGAGCACATCTTTATAAAACATCAAAAATACCAGTAATAGAATCATCATACATATCTAATAAAAAACAAGAACTCATTTAAGATTTTGTACTTCCAGCATTAAATAATGTAGGTGTTGCATGAATAAACATTAAATCACTTAATAATTTATAAGTTTCAATAGCTTTATCAATATCACCATATTTAATTTAATTATTATTAAATGAATTTTCATTAAATTTATTTATAAATATTTCTTTATTATCTTTTATTATTGATTAATTTTCATTTGTATACATATGAATACCTAAAGCTACTCTCATAAATAAATGTTATGGTCTTTCCATAATTATACTATTTTAATGTATTAAATAAGATTTAATTAAAGTTCTAATACCGAAAAAATTAAATAAATAATCATTATCATAATTTAATGATTCTTATATTATTTTTGAATTTTATTTAACAAATTTATAATAATTTAATGATACCATTGGTATATGTTAATTTCTATATATATTATTATATAATTTTTCTGTTAATAATTCAAAATTTTATTCTGTATTATTATGTAAATGTTAAACTACTATTCTACCTGCTAGAATTGAATAATCTGGATCTTAAATACTATAATATGCAACTGTTTCACTTAATAATTTATTAAATTAATCATCATTTATATTTAATTATTATTATTATTATTCATTAGATAAATAATTTAAAACTTTTTATATAATTTCATTAATATTAATATTATTTAATTATTAATATTATTATTATGATTTTGTTGATTTATAATATTATAATTATTCTAAATAATCTTTTAAAATTTGTGTTTAATTTTCTGATTACATTTTATTTCTTTTATTTAATAAAAAATCTTATTATAATTCAATTATCATATTTTAAAAAAATTATTTAATTATTTAATTTATCTTATTATTATTTTTATATATACATATAATTATTAACATTTTTATAATTACTTATAATACATATAAAATCATTTTTATTTAATAATTTATTCTTAACAAAATTATTATTAACATTAGTAGTTAGTTATTGAATTATTACGAATTTAATATATTTAATTAATTAATTGTATAAATATAAATAAATTTAAATTAGTTTTATTAATAATTTATTATTTATTGTTAATAAACAATATTATATGAATATTATAATTAAAAATCGCAATTTTATTAATATATTTATAAATTAATATGATTTTTGTATTTATCAATTTCGTTTAGAAATCCATTAACAACATTAATAAATAATTTACATTCTTTTATTCTTTCGTATACAAAAATTATACGAAGTACTTTCAGAATGTAGCCGAGTATAAATAATTTGTTAATTTAAAATTAATATTGAAATAATTAAATTATCAAGTATCATCAATAATTAAAATTAGCGATTTATTGCTATTCATTATCAATAATTAATAAATATATAATGAAAATCGTAATTCATTATTTTATAAGATAGTATAACTTATTATAATAAATTTTATAATATAATAACATAATAATTATTATAAATATTACGTTTATATATTTAATTAAATATATTATTTATTTATAAATGGGGTTTTAAGACTAAAAAACTATATCATAAATTTTTTTACATATTTATTAATAATCGGTTATTAATGAATATTAACAATATAATTAATATTATTATATTATAATATATTTTGTAATTAAATTAATTACTAAATTATATATATAAATTTGTAAATTTTATAATTTATAAACTATTAATTATTATATAATAATTTAATTAATAATTTTATATGATTTTTATTAATTATATTAATAAAAAATACTTAGAATATGAATTAATTATTGATAAATTTAGTGATTTAAAATAATATATTATTAAATAATATTCATTATAATGATTATTATTTAATTTAAAATTCAATAATAGCAATAGTAAAATTTATTAATATTAATCTTGCTTAATTTGCTTATTAAACAGATAATTTATCAGTATATTTTAATATTTTAATTATAGCTTATTAAAATAAATGATCATACTTATTTGTTTTTTTATATTTAATAGCGACTTTTTCTATAATTTATTTAGTTTCATCTTATTTTAAATAATCAACAATTGCTTATATTTTTTTTTAAAATTCAATAAGATTATTTTCCGGTAATTCAGTAATATTATTAATAATATAACAGTCATCTTTATATAATATTTCAAAATCAGAAAATATATCATTATCAAATAATTCTCTATATATACTTCTTATAGCTAATTCTTCTTACAATATAATTTATTTTTCTTATTATTTTTCAGAATATTATAAAATTATTTCTTTTATAAAATTATATAAATCAATACATAATATTCTTAATATTTATTTATCATTATTTTATGATTCCATTTAATATAAAATCTTAAACAAATTTAATATTTATATTATAAGATTAATAAAAAATAATAAATGTAATAATATAAATAAAATAATTTGTATATTATAAATAATGTAGAATATTAATAATATATAATAAATTTAAAAGATATTTTATAAAATGAATAATTTTATAATAAATAATAAAAATAAGAAAAAACAATAAAAATGAAATAGTAAATAATAAATATTTGTTAAAATCTAGATTTACCTTAAACATAATAAATATTAGATTTTATAAAATAAGTTACAGGATATATAATGATAGAATAAGATAAATGTTTCCATATATAATATGAATAAGGAACTAGTATAGATTTATCATAATCTATTTTTAATTTTTAAAATACAAAAATAATATTAAGTTTTATTTTAAAACTAATAAATTCTTTATAAAATAATATTAATGATAATTAATAAAAAAAATAATGATTTAAATATAATTTATAATAATTCAAAACTATAAATCATTAAAATAATATCAAGTTTTATAATAAACTAATAAATTCTTTATAAAATAATATTAATGATAATTAATAAATAAAATAATGATTTAAAATATAATTTAATCATTAAAATAATATCAAGTTTTATAAAAAAACTAATAACATTAATGATTTAAAATATTATTTATTATAATTTCAAAATTAAAAATCATTAAAATAAGATTTTACAAATGATTTAAATTAATCAGGAAAATTAATATTAATTCCATTATTATTACATATGCTATTACATATATTATCAATTTTAATTTAATTTTAATTTTAAATTAAATCAATTTCTTGAGATTAAGAAGATTTTTAATTAATATTATTAATATTTAATTTAGATTTATATTTTTTACTAATAGATAAAGAAGGTTATATAATATTAATAGTATGTGAATTATTATAATTTATAATTTATTACTAATTAATATCATTAATATGAATTTATTATTTATATTTAAAAGTATGTGATTCTTAATCAATATTAATATGAATTCTTTTTTGTCCTAAAAATTTTAATAATGGAATATTATTACCTAAATTAATAAATTATTCTTATGAAATTTGAAGTAAATGTCGTTATAAATCTATTTAAATAAGAAATAAATTTTTAATCATAATATTAAAACATTTTTAACAAACGCCATTAACCTTATTATGTAATAATAATTTGTTATTTTATCCAATATGAACACAAGATAATTCATCTTAAACATTATGATTTTAATTAAATTATTAATCTTTTTTTGCTAATAAATAAATAATATAAATCATAACATATAATTTTTATTTAACACTTTATTATTATTTTATAAAGAATTATAAATTATCTAATATTTCATTAATATATGAAAATTCTTAATATTATTCATTTAATTAATTCGAAATATTAAGAATTTATGGAATTTATTGTTATTTAGTTTAATTTTTTAATTATGAATTAATATTATTAATAATTTATAATTATTATTCTGAAAAATTTTCATTTTTATTATATTATTAAGGTAATACAAAATGATGATATCTATAATTATTTAAAATATTTTTAGCATTAGCTAAATTTTTATTATTTAATTCAAAAATATTTAAAATTTATTTTTTAGTAATTGTTAAATCTCCTATTTATTCAATAAATAATAATGTAAATATTTTTAATGGTGTTTATCCTTTAATATATTATTCACCAAAACAATTATCCATTTATAAAAGTATTTTATTACTAAGATCATTAATTTATTATAATAATTAATCTGGTAATTAATCTTTTTATTTATCTAATAAAGTATTAATTTTACTTCTAATAGTATTTTATTTATATAAGATACATTCCTCACGACTCATAAATATTTTAACAAATCCTGTTTTATTTTTAGAAAAATCATCATTTTCCTCATTATGTTAAATTTAACCACATTTAGAACAAATTGATTAATGACTTTAATATTATTAAAAATTATGTATACAATTCATTTTATTAATATAATTATTACTTTATTATAGTTTTTTTTAAAATAAAATATAATTTTTTTAACATAATCTTTATATAATAATATGATAAATTTAATAATATAATAAATTTAATAATTTATTTAAATATATATTAATTTTAAATAATTTAATAAAAATCAAAATTTAATTTTATTGATAAATAAAGGAATAAATTTATATATATATAATTTATTTAAATTTTAATCATATTTTATTTAAATTTTATATAATTATGAAATATTATTTTTAAAATATTTTAAATATAAGAATTAAGTATACATATTAAAAAATTCTTTTTTAGATTTAATATTTTATTCAATAACATAATTTAATGTATAAATAATACTAGTTATTAATCCATTTTTTTCTTATTCTTTTAATTTTAATATATATTCATCAGCAGAATTAAAAATTATATTATTGGTTTATGCTATTTTATTTAAAATTAATTAATAATTTTCGAATTTAATAATAGTATCCCATTAATTTTTAAATAATTAATAATATTTAAAATCTATATAACTATAAAAATCTATATTTTTATTTTATTATATAATAGATAAATAAATACTATTTTAATAAAATTCATCAGTTCCAATTGAAAATTCTTCTATATCTTTTAAATTATGAAATTTTTATAAATTATCTTTTAATTCATCTGTAATTTTAAAATTTTTTATAAAATTTAAAATATTTTATTTTTATAATTTAAAATCTTAAACATTAACAATCATAGATGCTGATTAATATATTAATTTATCATTTGTAAATAATTATTATTAATAAGTTGATAATGTACATATTTAAATTTTTTTATTATTAATATCTTTTTACAAATTATTAATAATTTATGTTTATTTAGTATTAATAGTATCATTTTATTTTTATTTACCTCTAGCTTTTTTTTATATTATAGTTTTTATTGATTAATCTTATTCATTTGAGTCATAATTAAATATATTAAATTAATAATTAATTTTATTATTAATTTTATTATTGGTTTTTAAATTTTATTTAGTAGATTAATTATTAATTTATTTTAAACTATTATTAATCATATTATTTAAAATATTTATTCTATTTTAATTATTAAATAAATTAGAATCTGTTATTAATACAATTTAAGCATCATTATTTTCAAAATCATAAAGAGGAAATAATCTTATAAAAGTACCAAAATAATTTTTATGATAATTAGAATCTTTTTTTTAATTTTAACAATTAAATAATACTAATTAAGTATTTTACATATTTAATAATATATTCATTATATTTTTATCTTATTAAATTGTTTAATCAATAAATAATCTTATTTTAAAACTTGTAAATTTTTTCTAAATTAACTAATCAATAATTTAAATACCATCTATATAATTTATAATTTATTAATTATCATTATTTTATTTAAATAAACAAATAGAAAAAATATTTTATTTAATATTCATATCTAATTACCAATTTAATGGTATTAATTCACATATTTCATTTTATAAATATTTATTTATGAGAGAATCTTAAATTATCTTTTAAGTATTTTATTTTTCATTTTACATTTAATTATTTAATAATTAATAAAATATTCTAAATAAAAAAAAATAATTCATAAATATAATAATGTATTTTTATTAATAATGTTTTCTATTAATTTGAATTAGTTTTACAAATTATTATGTTCTAATAATAATATAAATGCTAAATTATTTAATATTTATTCATTAATTTTTAAATTTGAATTAGGAATCAAATCTAATATATGTACAAATATATTAATTAATTAAAGTATTAAACCTTTAATATTTAAGTTATTACCTAAAAAATTAAATAAATTTTAAATTAATTTAATAAATTATTAATCAGTAATAATATTAATAATTTATTGTTATGAAATTTCTTAATATGTTATTTATATATCAATTTCAGTTTTAATTTTTTTGTTAATTTATTATTTTAATATTTAAAATTATTTATTACTCAAATTAATAATATATTTATTATTAATATATGATTAAATAATAAATTTTAAATCTTTAATATATTATTTATTTTTTAATAAAATATCAATATTAATTCTTAATAAATTTAAATTATATTATGAAATAAAAACGGAATATTTTTCTTAAAATAATTATGAAATATATTATGGTGTTAATTATTTTATAATTAATGAAATGAATTCAAATAATTATATTAATGTATATTAATCAATAATTCTAAAATATTATATTTCAACAATAGGATTCATTTAATATATATATTAAATATTATATTAAATCAATTTCTAAAAACGATAACTCTATATAATTCTGAATATAATAATTCAATTTTATTAAGTTATTATAATTAATTAAAAATAATAGCAGTATCTTAAGAATCAATTAATTTATAATTACCTTTCATATCAAAATTAAAATCAATAACTGGTTAAAATCCTTTAGTTTTAAATTTATCTATTAAATATTAAGGAGTAATAATACGTTCAGTTATATAATCTTTAGCAAACGGTAAATAAAAGTCAATATATTCTTAGTTTTTTTATTTAATACTAAATAACATTTATGATTTACCATCTATTATAATATCTTATTAATAAATACCGTTATTTTATTATAATAATTTAATTACTTTAGATCCATCTAAAAATGTAATAATAAATGATAAATTTTTATTTAAACTATTTAATAATTTATCAAAACTTTTACTATAAACATAATAATGAATAGAGAAAAGTGCTAATACAATATCATATTTTAAACCTTAAGTATTTTATAAAATATGATCAACATCTTAAGATGAATTTAAATCAGCTAAAAATACTTATAAATTAGGAATAAAATTAGTTTTAGGATTTAATTCATTTTTTTTTTATGATAATATAGCTAAAGCATTTAAATCATTATCAATACCAATAACTTTTAATGCATTAATATATGAATATTTTAAAATATTATTACCTTATCCAATACCTAAATCTAAAATTGTTTTATTTACATTATTATTTGCTCCATTTAATGAATTAGCATAATTAATTACTGAATTTTTTATATATCCATGTAAAATATTTACTTATTTATATAAATCACCAGATTAAACTAAGAAATATGATTTAATTCCTGATATTTTTGGAGATTACCATAAATATTCTAATGGAATAGGATTTAATATATCAAATAATATTTTTTCAGCAGTTAAATAATAATTACCATATTATCCATTTTTAGGATTTTTATCATATCTAATTCTTTATAATTACCATTTATCTATTTCATTATTTGTTTTATTATAAATCATTTCACAAACTTTACCATGAATACTTTCTTATTATTCATCTTTAATATTTCTCCAATAAATATTACAATTAGAATCAATAGTTGTTTAAAAAGGTACCAATATTATATTAAATTCATTAGGAGGTTAGTCAATAATTAAAAATTTATTTAATCTTTAATGTAAATAATCTTATTTATTCATAGGAACAAATAATCCAATAGGGATTTTATCTAAATATTCTTATTTATATGATTATTAAAAATCATCTTTATTTAATTTATAAGTATATAAATCTATAGTCATATCATTAACATTTTTCCATTTAAAAATTTATTATTATTAAATAGTACCATTATCAGCTATAATTAAACCATCAATTATTAATTATTTATTAATATCTTAATAAAACACAGATTATTTTATTATTGATCCTTATTAAATTTATAATTCTTCTTATTAATAATTATTAAAAACTTTAAATAATTAATTTATTGTAGATTAACTAATATCTTAAATATCGGATATAAATTTTACATTTTCTAATTTTTTAATAAAAGATTCTTCTAAATCTGTAGGTTTTAAGAATGTCATTTATTATTAAAAACATTTAATTTATATAATATCTTACTAAATATTATTTTAATTATTATTTTAAGATTCTTAATCATTATAAGTTTAAATAATAAAATATTTTTAATTTTTATTATCAATATTATCTTATATAAATTAACGAATATAATGTTATCTTTCATTATATTATTTATTTATTAATTTATCTTCATTATATTATAAAATATCATAAAATGCTATTAAATATTCATCATCTTAAATTATTAATTCACCTACAAGTATATTTGTATTATCTGATTATTAATTAATATCATAATTTTAATTTAATTATTTTTATAAAAACATTAATTATTAATTAATATTATCATCATCAGTAATAATAAATATTTTATTTTTAATAAATACTAAAATACAACTAATACCATCTAATTTTGGAAGAATAGTAAAATTATTCCAAGGATAATTATTTATAATATCATTTCTTTTTATGTTTTTCGGATTATTAAGTAAAAATTTTGGAGATAATTAAATATATTTATTAAATAAAAGTTTAAATTTATTTATAAGATCTATTTGAAAAGGATTTTTATTACCACATAAATATAAACAATCTTTAATAATATTATTTGGTATTTGATCATATAAATTTTATAATTAATAAGGATGTATAGATTCATAAGTAATATATGAAGATTCATCAAATAATTTTTCCCATTATTATTAATAACATAAATCAATTAATATATTTTTTTTTTATTTTAATATATTAATATAATTTTTTAATATTTATTAATCTTATAAATTACTTAATTATTATAAATCAAAATGTAAATTTATTATATTTTTTACTTTATAAGATTAATTATCTATTTTTAAATTTTTGAAAATAATCAGTTTAACATTCATTTTTCGTATTATTTATTAAGGTTCACATACAACATTATATATTTTTAAGAATTCTTATTTTATATTTTAAATAATTTATTATTTATTAGTAATATTTGTATTATTATTTTTTATGATTCTTTATTTATAAATAAAAATTTAATTTAAATTAGTTTATAATACTTTATGTTATATTAAAATATTTTCTTTTTAATAATTTTATTTATTGTCAATTAAATTAATAAAATCAATTTTAGAATTAATTAATTCTATAGTTTATGTTTATTATCCTAAATTTAATTATTTAATTAATGGAATTGTTTATATTTCTTAAATTTCAAATGTTAACAAATTGATTTTATTTTTTATTAACAATTATAAAAATTCTTATTTATTTTTTAAAATACTTAATCCTTAAATAAAACAATTATTTAAATTATTTATTTATGATTCTTAAAATTAACTTGTGAATTATTAATCATTATTACTTTTATAATTTTTTATTGATTTACTATTATTATCTTATTTTTTATTCATTTACAAAGTATTATTTTAAGTATTATTTTAATTAGATTAATTTTCTTTTTTTTTGTAAATAAAATTTTATTTTTAATTTATTTTCATTATTTCAATATGTTTTTTTAAATAAAAATATTTTTATATTATAAATATTATAATATTAAGAAAACTTAGGAGTTACATTTATGTAGTAAACTGTGCATTCGCTATCTTTTATTACATAAAACAGCGACACTATATAATAAATTATATAATAAATAATGCAATTTTATTGATAATCATTATTACACTCAATAAACTATTAATTTATTAATTTGATAATTAAATTAATAACTTTAATATATAATACTATAATGTTTATAATTTATAATTTATTAATTAATATATTATAGAATAGTAATAATAAAAATAATAATATAAATATAATTATTAAATATAATATTCTTAGTATATTGAATATTATAAATATTATAAATGGAATAATATCTTAAATTTGGAGAATTAAATGGACGTGATACAATATTTACATATCCACCAATAATATTAAATGATTTTGGTTAATAATCTATTAATTAATATGAAAATAATAATAAATAAATTATAAATGCATATAATAATTATAAAAAATAAGAAGCTATGATTGTTAATGATAATCCTTAATTAAAATAAAATAGTGAATATTCATTAAATTCTAATAAATAATCTGGATTAAATGATAGATATGATTAAATTGAAAAATTTACTTCTTAAATAGGTTAAGATCCTCTTATAAATAATATATAATTTTAAATTTAAAAAAAAATATTAAATGATTTATAATAAAATTAACAATTTAATTAATTTCATTTATTTATGATGTTTTTAATTATTATTATTTATTTAATTGTATAATTAATTAAAAAAAAATAAATTATTAAATGTGAATGTGGTAAATTTTTATAAATATGAATTTAAATCAAAATTAACTAAATTATTTACCTAATAATTATTCAAATCCTTTAATAATTTATATAGTTTCATCTTCATTAGGATCTTATAACATAAATTTAACTGTATGATAGGTTAAAATTGCTTATTTTAATTACAAATCTAATATTTAATATTCATATTTTGTTTATTTATTATTTTTTTCATTTAATTATTCTTTTAATTATGTACTTAAATATAATTTTAAACTCTCTCTAGCAGCAATTAATAATTTTTATTTTTCTAATTTCTATTATTATTATTTTTTAATATAATCTTTAGAAGTTTAATCTATTTATATTAAATTTATATAATCATTTTATTAAAATGTATTTAATAACCATTTTAATTCATTATTATTTAATATTTATTTATTATTTTTATTTAATAACTCTGAAGTTTAAATAAATTCATCATATAATTTTGAATTAAATAAAATATGAAATAATCCTATATCTTTTTAAATCATATTTAAATTTATAGGAATTATTCCTAAATCAAATAAATTTTAATCAGAAATATTTGTATCTACTTTTTATTATTTAGTAAATAGCAATTATGTTATTTATGTTTATATTTTTTCATTTCTTTCAAATAAAGAACCATATATATTATTTTTTAATTTTAATTAAATAGGTAATTAATCATTTTATTTTAATATGGTATTTTAATTATCTAAATTTATTAAACAAAATTTAAAACGTTTATACATCATTCCATTATTTTATTAATCTTTATATTTTATATTATCATATTAATATTTATTATCAAATATTTTTTAATCTTCTTAATTTAAATTTTTAAATATTTTATTTTATATTTCAATATAAATTAATAAAGGACTATCTAAAATTGATAAAGATGGTAAAATATATTATTTATTTTAATTATATTTTGTATTTTAAACATCAATTCCATTCAATATTGGTTTATTAACATTTTATGCTTTATATATTTATTCAATTTTTACTAAACTTTCATTTTATTTATCATCAGGCGAATTTTTATAATCTAAATCATTAAATTTATAATATTAATACGGTAATATAGTATATGTTTACAATTTAAATTTAATTTATGTGAGCATCCAAATTAAAGGTTCTAATGTTTAAACTAATTATTAATTTTTTACTAATTATTAAATTTAAATTTATGTAATTTCTTAATTATCTTATCTATTATATAAATATTTTGAATACATTAAGCATTAATTTTCTTTAATTTACGGTCCTAATATATTTGTTAAATAATAAAAATTTGAAAACAAAACATTTTTATCTTAATTATTATTATTTATTTATAAAAAGTTAATTATTAAATTTTATTTTTTTTATATAAAAATATCTAAATTTGATTTAAAATTTTATACTGTTATTTTTAAATTATTTAAATATACATATTCATTATTAATCGTTTCTAATAAATTTATATTTTCAAATTCTTATTTATTACTATTTTATATATAATTACTAATAAATTATATTTTTTATTAAATTTAATTTAATAAAATTTATAATTCAAATTACGATATTACACAATTATTTACCACATGAATTTCTGTATTTTATTCTATTTAATCATTTACTGATTCTGCGCTCATATCATTAAATTTATCATTTGATTATATTGTTTTTATCATTGGTAAAATATTTAATAAAATACTAGACATATAAAATGATTTTAAATTTTACATTCCTGATAAATCACCTTCTAATGTACAATAATTTAAATTTGCATCATAAACATATAAAGATAATTATTCGCCTAAATTTTAATCCCTTTGTTATAAATTTATTTGTTCAGAATCATATATTATACCCTATTAAATCAATAAATCTATTATATTATATTACTCATATAGCCATTTATCATACATATATTTATTATTATCTTCTTAATTATAATATTATAAAATGGTTTATTGAGTTTAATATGGATTTTTTGAATTTATTTTATTTAATAATTAATTATTTATATCATTTGATAAATTTAACAAATTGTAATATTATGAATTATCTTTCCAAATGCCTTTAAAAATTTAAATATAATATCTCGGAATATTAGATACTATTTTTGTATTTATTAATAATTTTCTTACTATATTGTTAAAACTTACTAATTCGGGAGTATATCGAACAAATTATTTTATAAAATCTGATTCGTAAATTTAATTATTTACTAATTATTTTCCCTATCCTATTATATATTTATTCGTAAATGGTGCTTTAGATTTTTAGTCAATAAGTTTTTCGGCAGTTATCAAAATCTTTATTAAGTCTTCTAATTTATAATACTCATCTTTTCCAGATGAGATACTAAAAGATTATATCTTCACTTAGTTTAGTATGTTTAAAGATTTTATCTTATTTTTAGCTTCTAAAAGCCTATCCTTTAATTAAAATGGTATTTTATCTATTGTCATATATAGGTTTTTAATTTGAGGTTTAAGTCCTACTTGTAAGAAATCAATTTAATTGATACCCTTTAGCTCTAAACCCATGGCTTCAATATATTTAGGAGTTGGGTTTGCTTTTATATTAGTTGCTTATTCCTATTTGAAATGAGTACCTTTTATCCATTAACCGTTTTCCATCGAGATTTAATTACCGGTCTATTTTAAATTAATTTCCTTGAGTATGGAATCTACTGTGATTGTAGATGAACTTGGAGAAGATTTTGAAGCTGGTGCTTTACTTGCTGATATTCCTGAAGAAGGTATTCCAGAAGAAATTCCAGGAATTATTCCAGGAATTATTCCAGGATGTATTCCTGTACTTTTAGATAGTAATGATTATTAATCTTTATAAAATTAAATATTATCAATATATTAAGGTTTTAAATTTTAATCATTATATTTTTAAAAAATTTAAATTTTTTGTTTTTATAGATTTTTATATTAATCTAATAATTTATCTTGCTAATAATCTTAAGAATCATAATTAGTAACGATTTAAGGATCAGTATAAATTTCTAATTCCTTTTTTTAACCTCCTTAAATTTTATTTGAAAATAATTCAGAATTATTAATATTTTCAATATCAGTATGAAGATTTGAAATTTAATCAATAATAGATTTTTTTTAATTTTCTAAGAATAAAATATTATCAAATAAGTTATTTTATTATAAATCAAATGTAATATTAATATTTAAACATATATTTTTATTGATTTTAATAGTTTATAAAATCATATCAAAAATTTAATTAATATGACTAATAAGATATTTACAATCAAAACAAACTTCATCATTTTTAGTTAAAGTATTTTTAAAATTATAAACAGTAATCATATATTTATCATTAATAACATTACATAATTATTGAATTTATTTTTTAATATAATAAATATTTTAATGAATTTCTAATTTTTCATCATCTTAACATTTATCAATTTCAGTTTAGATTAAAGATTATTAAGAAACCATTTTTTATAAAATTTTAATAACATTCATAATATGAATAACAATATTAAGTTAATCAATTTATGAAATAGCAAAGAAAACTTATTCATGAATTTTTTAAGCGATTTATGAAAATTAAAAATAACTAATATTGTCATTAAATAAATTAATAAGTTTTTCTAATTTATCTTCATCGGAAGATTATTTTAATTCTTCTCTAATACTTCTAAACATTTAATATATATTAATAGGTAAATCATTTTCATAATCAATATTAGTTTATTATAACTTAATTAGTTTTTGATGAATATTTTAAATTTATTCAGCTAAAAATGTTTAAAAATATTTTTAATTTAAATAATTTTAAGGTTCAGTATTTAAAATTAAAGACTCGAAAGGTTTATTTGTATCTCTTAATAAATCAGACATAAGTTATTAAGTATTAACTGGTTATTTATCAGATTAAAGTTAATTTAATTATCGATTTTAATTTTCATTTAATTATAATCTAATAAGTTATTATTTGTCATTAAAAGTTAAAATACCATAATTTAAATTAACATATTAAACTATACTATCATAAATATTTTAATCAGTACCTTTAATATTTTATTTTAATTCATCAATATAATAAATAAATTTAATAACAGCCTTAGCATTATATCTATTGAATCTATTTGTAATTTAAAATTATTATTCATCTATTTTTTCTTTAAAAACTAATTATAATAAATTACCAATAACTGAATTATCATAAGGTCTTAGATATATAAATATACTATTTTAATCATTACTATTAGCATTTTATAATTAATCTTTAAAATAATCTCTATACCAACAGAACAATAAGAAACATCTATAATATAATTCTATATTATTTAAATCTATATGAGGAATTTATTATTATTATAATTTATTATTTTTTAAAGTATATTTTTATTATTATTCACTTTAATCTTATTTTTACAATAAATTTATAGATTTAGTAGAATTAGTATTTTTACGTTTAGCACCTAACATAATTCTAGGTAATTAAATATCATTAAATTTTTTTTCTTTTAATCTATATAATCCAATAATATTAATTATTTTATTACACATAGCATTAATAATAGTATTATATAAGAAATCTAATTCTTATGTACATTTATTAGAATTTCTAGCAAATCCTAACATATTTTATTAATTTTCATTGTTATACCAATTTTAAGGAATATATATTGAATCAATTCCAATAATATTTTCTTAATTTTAAGTATCAAAAGTATATTATGTTAATTTTTATTTTAACATATCTATTTCTATTTATATTTCTTATGAATCATTATCTAAATTAATAAATTAAGGATTATTTTATTTTACAATTTCAATTAATTTAGATTTATCTTAAATAATATCAGGTAAATGAATATCAACACCAAATGGTAAATCTATAGTTGTTGTATCAATTTCTATTGAAGATGATATTAAATAATCAGTAATTAATTAATAAATAGTATCTCTTTCAATATTTTAATTTATTTATGAATTATTTAATTAAATAAATAATTCTACAAAATTTTTAATATTATTATCAGATCTTATTTTTTATTCAGTATTTTATATATAATCTGATATTTCATGATAATAACAATTTACATCATATCTATATGATGATTTTTAATTACTACCAGCTCCTCTAAGTTTTTAAAGTAATATATTTTAAAATACTTATTATTTACCATAAACGGCTAAATATTTATTAACATTCATGCAAAAATTATATTATTATGAATCATAAGTTTATACTTAAGTGTGAATTATAACTATATTTTCTAACATTTTTCTTAAATCTGATAATTTTATATTTGTTTAAATATTTTACATTAATTCATTTCTTAACAAATTATCTATTCTTTCTGCTAATATTAATAATGATTAATAACCATTTTTCTTTATTTATATTACTTTTTACATTAATTAATTAAAATCATTTTTACTAAATTCTTTATTTATTTTTTATATTTTTGAATTTTATAAAAATTATTATTTTGTTATACTTTAAGCTTCTAAATCTACTGTTTATTTTAAAACATTAAAATTTCTATTATATTATTATCTTATCTATTCTGAAATATAAATTCTAAATAATTTACCTTTATTATCTTTTAACGATTCATTATTTTAATTTGTTAAATTATCCAATAAAATACATAATTATTCACATTATTATTCATTAACACATAAAATATTTTAAGATATACAATCTGATAAATTTTATTCTATTAAATTTATAAATTCCTTACATATATTTATTTATGAATCGTCATTTATTTTTAACATCATAGGTTATAATTATACTTTTAAAGAAATCCTTG